>Ga0209417_1000610_pt1 | contig 80363 bp, 68 predicted proteins | sample RifGroF2_FD_184002 | JGI IMG/M metagenome (GOLD analysis project Ga0209417, IMG submission 184002) | Groundwater microbial communities from Rifle, Colorado, USA - Groundwater F2 (SPAdes) (version 2) | ecosystem: Environmental > Aquatic > Deep subsurface > Groundwater | place: Rifle, Colorado... | reverse complement strand
CCTGTCCCGTACTAAATTTTTGATTACGGGGACATGTCGATAATCATTATTAATAAAATTTTAGTACTGGGATGCAAAAAGTAAAAAATACGCAAGATATGCCTGTCGGCAAGGTAGGAAGCAGTGACAGCATTGTAGAAAAGATGTTTAAAGCTGGAGCACATTATGGCTACAGTAAGACGAGAAGACACCCTTCTGTCGCAAAATATATATACACTACAAAAAATAAAGTAGATATAATCAACCTTGAAAAGACCACTATCATGTTGGAATCTGCTATTTTATTTGTAAAAAATCTTGGAGCTCAAAATAAAACTATTCTTTTTGTCGGCACAAAACCAGAAGCAAAAACAACAACAAAAAATACAGCAGAATCTTTAAATATGCCTTACGTCACAGAGAGATGGATCGGGGGTACACTTTCAAATTTTACCGAAATAAAAAAGAGAATAAATGAATTAGAAAATTACCGCAAAGATAGTACTACTGGAGGACTTGATAAATATACAAAAAAAGAACGAGTAGTCATGGCTAAGAAAATGGAAAAACTCACTAGATACTATTCTGGATTGATTGGTCTAAAAAAAGCACCGGATGCATTGCTCATCATAGATGCTAGAAGTGAGCACATTGCCTCCACAGAAGCCAGAAAGTCTGGTATACCAGTAATCGCTTTAGTAAATTCTGATTCCAATATCAAAAGTCTTGACTACCCTATCGTAGCAAATGACGCAGGTATACCATCCATTAAATTTTTCATCACAGCTATCGGTGATGCATACAAACAAGGTCAAACATCTTTACCAGAAAAAAAACCTTAAATATTTATGTCTACTCAAATAACCACAGGAGAAGTCAAAGAGCTTCGCGATGCGACTGGTATTTCAGTCATGCAATGTAAGCGTGCATTAGAAGAAGCAGGGGGCGATATGAATAAGGCACTCGCTATTTTAAAGAAAACTAGTTCAGATATAGCTTTGAAAAAAGCTGATCGATCTTTAAACAGTGGTTCAGTTATGATAAAAAATGAAAATAATAAAGCTGTATTAGTAGGGTTACTTTGCGAAACTGATTTTGTTGCTAAAAATGAAGATTTTATAAATCTTTTATCAAAACTTACAGAAAAAGCTTTTACTGAAAGTATAGAAGAAATGAAAAGTGAAGCTAAAGATATGATAGACCCTATAATCCAAAAAACGGGAGAAAATATCCAACTAGGCGAAGCTTTTCTAGTGTCTGGAGAAGTTATAGGCAGTTATGTACACAATAGCAAGACAGGTGTCATCGTAAACCTCACTGGAGGCTCTACAGAGCTCGCTCGCAACATAGCTATGCATGTCACAGCCATGAAGCCAGAATATATCTCACAAGATGAAATACCCGAGGACACTAAAAACACCATGAGAGAAATTTTTGAAAAAGAAGTCGCCGGTGTAGATAAACCTGCAGAAATAAAAGAAAAAATGTTGCTAGGGAAAATGGCTACATACTTCAAAGAAAGAACACTAGTAGATCAAGCATTCATAAAAAATGGAGAAGAGACTGTGGGCAAGCTTTTGGAAAAAGCTGGAGCAAAAATCAAAGAAATAAAGCGTTACTCAATATAAAAAATATGTATCCCGTTAGAAATCATATGTTTGAAAATATTACAAAAAATAATTTAAATACGGAAATGCAAAGCATTTCCTATTTCTAACGGGATGTACTTTCTTTTAACTATATTTTTTGTATCATTATTTGGAATCACTTTTATGATTGGCAGAAAACTGCTGATTCTAGAAGATGTACGAGGAGTAACACATGAAGAGATTTTTTTAGAAATTCCATATATGGAAAAATGGAAGGACCTGACTGTACATAACATAAAAAGACATAGCTACCTCGCCCTAGTAGCGACTATCAGACTTTATGTTCGCTCTTCTAATTTCATAAAAAATAAATACGAGAAAATATTAACAGAAATAGAAAATAAAAGAAAAGAACACATCATAAAAAGAAGTAAGAAAGAGGTATCCAGATTTTTGAAAACCGTATCAGATTATAAGAGCAAGATCAGAAAGATAAAACAAAAAGTAAAAGAAGAGGAAGAAAGAAATTCGTAGATATGTTAGTATAAATGAATAGTTGCCGGCATAGCTCAGTTGGTAGAGCACTTCTTTTGTAAAGAAGATGTCCGGGGTTCGATCCCTCGTGCCGGCTCAAAAATAATAAAACTAATAAATTATGTGTACCTATTCTCATATAAGATATGGTATACTTAAAATATGGAAATAAAAGCATGCGCAAACTGTGGTATAAAACTAACGAGCCGTTGGCAACTAAAATATTGTTCCAATAAATGCCAATTTATATATCAACAAAACACATACATAAAAGAATGGAAATCTGGAAATAAAAACGGGAACGTGGGCATAAGTTCTAGAATAATATCAACACATTTAAAAAAATATTTTCTCGAAAAACATCATAATCGTTGCTCACAATGTGGCTGGAATAAAAAACACCCAAATTCAGGAAGAGTCCCCTTAGAAATAGATCACATAGATGGAAACTCAGAAAATAATTTAGAAAATAACTTAAGACTACTATGCCCCAATTGTCATGCGTTAACGTCAACTTTCAAAAATCGAAATAAAGGCAAGGGAAGAAAATGGAGAAGTAAAATTAATAAATAAGTGAAGGTCCTCGGTTCGAATCCGAGAGGCGGCTCAATAAAATGGAGAAAATATAGGAGTAGAAAGTAAAATTTTAAAAAATATATTACAATCCTAATATACCAGAAAGTTCAAAAGCAGATTTTAATCGTGCTTGTTTTATTTTACTTTCTAGAGAGTCATTAAAATCCACCCAGCTAATACCGTACACATTTACACTTTTTCTTTTTAAAAAATCTCCCCTCTCTCTTTCTTCCTCACTATATTTTTTAATTGATTCTAAAGGAAAACCAAGCAAAACTCCCGTAGCCATGTGATTTTTCACTTCTGATTTATTTAATTTATCTTCTTCAGCAATAAGTTTTATAATCTCATGGGGATCTTTAGAATTAAAAACTTTAAAAATCTCTATATTCTTTTCCATAACATCTTTTACTTGTTCTTTATCGTATACATACCCATCAATAATTTCTACTCCAAAAGATTTTAATAAATTAACCATTTTTAAATGATCTGGATTATCAAAATCAATATTTTGTTGAAGTAAAATAACTGGTTTCTCTCCTAAAAATAAAGCCTTCAATTCATTAATTACGACTGGATTAAAAAAGACAGGATCAATTTTTTGAATTGATTTTTCTTTCATATTTATAGTATTAGAAAATTCTTTAAATTTCTGTGCCCCGTTTTTCCATTTTAAAACATCCTTTTCATTAAAAATTTCAACTGAAGTTTCAAACTCTATTGACTTCGGAGCAGTATTCGCAACCTTGTTTAATTCTCTTAAAAGAGAAGAATTATACCAAGAAATCAAAACAGCACGTTCTGTTTCTTCGTCCTCAGTAAGAAAACCAAGAAGAGACTTCGCTTGATTAAGTGTTTTTAGTTTTTCAATTCTTTCTTTATCTACGACTGTCATTTCTTGATTTTCTGAAGGATTTTGATTTTCTTCTTTTTTAGTTTCAAGTTCTTTATTATGTGAAATATTCATTTGAACCGCAGAAATAAAATCTTTATTCAAATCAATGTATTCTTCATTTTCTTTTTGATTTAAAACTTTACCTGATGCAAGAATCGCTCCAAGTTTTTGAAGTCGGTTAAATCTTTCTTCCCCCATTATTTCTACAGAATTAGATCCATTTGGAACCACAACAGAAGTAGCTAAATTTGCTTCTATTTTTTTAGGTAAAAATCCTTCCATTTAAATATTATAACATCTTAAATATTTTTAATGGTAAAAAGTTATTCTACAGATTTTGCTTCAGGTTTTATTTCCTGCAATTTAAACGATTCTTTTATGCGAGTTTCTAGACTCTCGAGACTATGAAAACCGGTTAGGACTTCACCATCTATCACCATTGCAGGCAATACTGTATCTTTTATCTTGTAAATTTGAAGCATAGAAGTAACAGCTGATAGATCAGTACTATAATCAAAAGAATAGACTCGAAGTTCTGGATATTTCATTCTCAGGGTTCCCAATACTATACTCTCCTCTTTACACAAACTACAATTTTCTGCAGTTGTATAAAAATACAAAATAAAAGCTGATTTAATTCCACAACGTTCAGAAATTCTTTTTGCTAAAAGGTAATCTTTAATTTGCAATAACGAATAATATTTTTTTAGATAAGACACTTCTCCTGTGTCACCCAAATTCTCCTGACTCCATTCGAGCTTATTACCTAGCTCTGCGAGTTCACTGGAAAACACAGAATCAGGAATATTTTTACATGAAAGTTCAGATAATAAAGAAAATTGAGTTTCTGAAGATAATATATCTATAGCTATCTGATCTTGAATAGTCTTTAATTGGTTAATCTTTTTATCTCCAAAATAATTACTCAAATATATAGCAGTAAAAAAAAGACCAGTAGTGATCAATAGAACAATTACATATTTTTTCCAATCAATATTGTTTGAACTCATAATTCGTAATTTACTATCGCCAAGAAGGCTTTCTTGATAATATCGTATTATAAATAGCTTTTAAAAACCACACGGGTGCTACTATACCAAAAATAGGGAAAAAATAAAGAACGCTTAGAGAAAAAACTTTTCTCTCTTGGGCCATCTTTCTTCCAAAAAGAATAGCAAACATAACTAAAATATATACAAAAACAACCATAAATATAAAAGATTCAGTATTTATAAAAAATGGATCAAAATCAAACTTATTCATCTCAAAATTAAACCCAACTACTCTAAATTGTAAAATCTTAAAGTAAAAAAAATGTCCGATATTGTAAACTATCCTACCAAAAAGATAACTTACAGAAAAAATAGATGCGATTCCCATTGGTAAAGTGAAAAAAGCAAAATTACCATATTTTTTTCTAAACAAAACACTTCTATAATCAATAGTATTGTTAAGGAAGCCATAAATCCAACGTAATCTTTGTCTATAAAGTTTTTTTACTGTTTTTGGAGTATTGGTATAAATAAATGCATCATTGCAATTTTCTATTTTATAATTATGTTTTTGCATCCTATATGCGATCTCCATATCCTCTGTACTGTGGGCATGCTTATACGGTCCTAAATCATTAAAAACTTTTTTACGAAAAATTGTAAATGGCCCTGGAGTCACATTTATAGCTCCCAAAAAACCAAGCATTTTCTTGAAAAAAAGACCCATATTATATTCCGTCTGTTGAGCTTTTTGAACTATATTCCCTGGATTATGTACAACCACTGCAGGAGCTACAGCCATAGTAAGGGCATCTTTTTCAAAATAACCCATAATACGAACCAATGCGTCAGGATCTACCAAAGAATCGGCATCTAAACATCCAAAAAAATCTGTTTCGGATTTCTCTAGGCCCAAATTTAGAGCGGTAAACTTGCCTCCATTTTCCTTATGAAAAACTTTTATATTTGGAAATTCTGTAAATTTATCTATTACATTTTTAGTATTATCTGTTGACCCATCGTTTATAAGAAATATGTTTACTTTATCTTTTGGATAATTTAAATCAAGCAAAGAACGCACTGTCTCTGCGACTGTATTTTCTTCATTCCAACAAGGCACTACTATAGTAACAGATGGATAGAATCCCAATTTAGTTTTACCATTTCTTATTACTATCTTTTTTCTATTCTCTAGAAAAGTTACAAAGAAAAAGACCTGCACATATACAGACAAAAAAGTCAGGATATAAAATATCACATTGGAAATTGAAGCCATAAGCTTGATATAAGTATAACATTTTAAAGCTGAAATGTAAACGAAAAAAGCCCCCTATTTAAGGGGCTTTTTAACTAAAAAAACTTCAAATTACATATTCTGGTCTACTCCAGGTACATTAACAGAAGCATCCCCTACTCCACACTTTTTACAACCAAAATTGAAAATCTCCACTACAGCTGCTACTCCAAGTAAAATGTAAACTATCATCTCTAAAGTAGGAGAGAAACCAAAAATCAAGTTTACTAAGTTCCAATTGCTAGTAAACAATGCCCCCACGCCGACCAATCCCCAATTGAGTCCTCCGACTATTAACAAGATTTTAGCAATCATAGACACCAAACCACAACACTTTGCATTATGCATATATTTATTTTTTCTTTGCCTCACTTATATGAGGTAATTAAATTAATAAAAAACCCTTATAATAATAAACACATTATATCACAATAAAAAATATGGTATAATAGCTTATTATAAATAATAATATAAACATGCAAAATAAACCAATAATAAGCGCAATTATAGTAGCAGGAGTTCTCATAGCAGGAGCTATTTTATTAAAAGGAAGCAATGCTCCTGTAGATAAAGGTATATTAGTAGATTCAAAAACATTAGCACCAATAAGTGCAAATGATCAAAAACTTGGTAATCCACAAGCAAAAGTCGCTCTAGTCATATATGAGGATTTTCAATGTTCTTATTGTGGAGCGGTTTCTGGATCTAATTCTTATCCGTCTTTGGTAGAATCTCTAAAACAAAGAGATCCAAATTGGACTCCCTTTTTACCTGGAGTCATAAAGGATTATGTTAAGACTGGAGAAGTATTATTAGTTCATAGAGATTGGGCATTTCTAGGACCAGAATCAATACGGGCATCCGAAGCAGCGAGATGTGCCGGAGATCAAAATAAGTTTTGGGAATACCATACTTATCTCTATCAACACCAAAGTAAAGAAAACGGTGGAGGGCTCATAGATGCAAATTTGAAATCTTTTGCTAAAACATTAGAATTGGATACTGTCATTTTTGATAAATGTCTAGATGAAAACAAATATGCAAAAATGGTAGCAGATTCCAAAGATGAAGGTTTAAACGCTGGAGTCACGGGAACACCAAAAGGATTCATATTGAAGGACGGCAAAATCTCAAGTACTATAGACGGTGCAGAATCTTACGAGACAGTAAAGCTAAAAATTGAAGCTGCTTTGAGATAAAATACTTCCACCCCGCTCCGACTTAGGTCGGAGCACCCCTCAAGAGGGGAATTAAAAAACATTAAAAAATTATGCCAAACGAAAAACCACCGAAGACAGATTGGTCATTCGTAACTAAAGCATTAGAAGATGCAAAAGAAAAGAAAAGAGCAAAAATGCCACCAGAAGAGCTTGCTGAGGAAATAGATAAAGACAACAAAGAAAAAGAAGCGACTAAACGAGCTTTACAATCAGAAACACCAGAAGAAAAGGAGATAAGACAGCAAGAAATAGAGAAAAGAGTTAGCGAGATGTATGCTGACATTATAGAGAAATCAGAAGAAATTAGAAGACAAAATTATGAACGAGCAAAACTGGAATTAGAAAAACTCAGGAAAGAACACAATATACAACTATCAGAAAAAGAAATAGAAATACGAGACCAAGAGTTAAGAAAAAAATTAGGGATTGAATAAAATACATCCACCCCGGCGCAAGCGCCATCCCTCAAGAGGGGAATTTTTCATTCGAATTTTGTATTTTATTCCCCTCTTGAGGGGTGCCCTTTAGGGTGGGGTGGAGAATTTAATTCTCTTTTTCTTTCACGCACTGTTTTTAAAACAAATTTATACACACTGTTTATATTTTTCTTCACATCAATATCAAGAATTCTAATTACCTGCAAATCTAAATCTTTCATAAAAGTATCTCTTTCTGCATCATATTCAATTTTATTGTCGTGGCTATTGCCATCAATTTCAAAAACTAAACCTAATTCAGGAATAAAAAAATCAACAATATAATTGCCTATTATAACTTGCCTATCTATATCAAAACCTAACTTATTTTTGTCTTTAAATGTCTGCCAAAATAAAACCTCAGATAAATTACGCGCTTTTCTCAACTCTTTTGCCCTTTCTTGTAAAAGTTTATTCTTTGGTTGAATTTGATTCCCCTCTTGAGGGGTGGATCGCTTTAGCGAGACGGGGTGGACGAAACATATCTAATCAAAGTAATTTTTTAATCTTGAAATTTTTTCGTGTTGGCGAAGTTTTTCGTGTACCTTTGCTTCAATCTGACGTATGCGTTCACGAGTCACTCCAAACTCTTCACCTACCCTCTCTAGAGTATGCTGAATACCATCAAGCAAACCATAACGCATTTCTAAAATCTTGCGCTCTTTTGGATTCAACTCGTCTAATACTTCTCTAATTTGGTCAGATAGAATTCTGCGAGAAGATTCTTGATCTGGACGCAAAATCTTATCATCAGGAATAAAATTCTCCAAAGTTGATTTATCATCATCATCTCCTACAGGTTGCTCCAAAGAAACAGTCTCTTGGCTAATATTTTCAATAACATGAATTTTTTCAACTGGTACTCCCATCTCAGTCGCAATCTCTTCTGCAAGCGGTTCTCTACCCAAATCCTGACTCAATCTGCGATGAGTTTGTTTATATTTTGAAATCGTCTCAACCATATGCACAGGAATACGTATAGTCCTAGATTGATCAGCGAGTGCACGAGTTATAGATTGTCGAATCCACCATGTAGCATAAGTAGAAAACTTGTATCCTTTAGTCCAATCAAACTTTTCTACAGCTTTAAACAATCCCAGATTTCCTTCTTGAATCAGATCAAGTAAAGTGAGGTTTGCAGATCTACCGACATACTTTTTTGCGATAGATACAACCAAACGTAAATTTGCTCTTGCGAGTAAATTTTTTGCTTCCAAATCTCCGTGTTCAATACGTTTAGCTAAAACTTTTTCATCGCTCGCATGAATAAGTGGATACTGGCCTATTTCTTTCAAATACATCTGAATAGAGTCATGCATACTCCCTTTGTTTAAATCTTTATCATTTAAATCAATATCTAAATTGAGCAAGTTTCCACCTTCAAGTACATCTATAGAAGCTGTGGCAAACTTCTCATAAAGCTCGTCTAAAAATAAAATATTATTTTCTATATCAGGGAAAGTTTTTAATATCTCATCATAAGTTATAAAACCACGCTTTCTACCCTTTTCTATAAGTTCATTCGCAAACTTATTTAAAATTTCTGTCTTCTTTTCCAAAGAAGACAATTTTTTAATTACTGTTTTTTTAATAATTTTTTTACTTATTTTTTTTACTTTTTTTATACTTTTTTTTATTTTTTGATTATTTTTCTTTACTTTTTTAATAACAACTTTCTTTTTTTTATTTATTTTTTTCTTTTTCATAAGCTATACTTTGTTTAAACGACCATTTTTAATATTTTCTTTTTTCTTAATTAATTCATTCATCTCCTGTAAAATCTTTTTTCCACTTTCTTCGTCCGGCACACGTTTCAATTCCATCATCTTTTTACTCAATTCTTCATTTATATTTTCTTCATCAAAATTTAGAAACATCTCATCTACATCTTTCTCTAAATTTTCATTATTTGTATGAGATATTTCTGCTTCAAACATAATATCTTCCTTATTGTCTTTGTATTTTTCTCCCAGATCACCCAATTTATCAAAAATTCTTTTAAAATCTACTTTGGGTTCTGGTAATGTTTGTTGCCAAAATGCAATTCCTAAGAGATTCCGTTCTATCCTATCTTTTCTATATATTTTAGCCAAACTATCCCCGACTTCTTTTATTTCTTCTGTCTCATATTTAAATTCTTGTTCAATTTTCTTTAAATCATCTTCCAATGCATTTATAGGTATACCAGATAAATCACTAATATTTTTCAAAAAATACATCTTTTCCATAGAGCTTCCTACAGCATTTACAAAAGGTAATATTTTTTCTTTTATCTCTCTCGCTGCTTTACGTAAATCGTCTTTATAATTTCTCAAAACTTTATTTAACAAAAATTCTATAATATGTTTTGAATTCTTAATTGCTTCACGCCAAGCTCCTACCCCGCTCTTAGATATCAAGTCCGCTGGATCTACTCCCTCCGGCATCTCTACTACTTTTACGTCCATATCCAAAGAAAGAGCTATCTTTCCAGCCCGGATAGTAGCATTAGCTCCTGCTTTATCAGCATCAAAAGAAAGAACTATATTCGATGATAAACGACGCACGAGACCGAGATTGCTTACGACATTCTCTTTAGAAACAGTGGAATCTGATAACGCTGTACCTGAAGTCGCTATTGTATTTCTATATCCCGCTTGATGAGATAAAATTAAATCCATCTGACCCTCGACTAGAATAGAAAAATTATTTTTACGAATTGAATCTTTCGCTTTATCTATGCCATAAAGCACAGCGTTTTTACTAAAGATTGGCGTCTCTGGACTGTTCAAATATTTAGCAGATTTACCATCATCTATAAAAATTCTCCCAGAAAAAGCGACTACACGTCCACTCGAATCAGCGATAGGAAACATTATACGTCCACGAAATCTATCGTACATTGCTTTATTTGCATCATCCGGCTTTTTTGCAAGACCAGCACGCTCTATCTCATGGTCTCCAAAACCTTTGTCTTTGAGATGTGAGTAGAGCAAACGCCAGTCTAATTTTGCAAATCCAATCCTAAAATCCTTTATGCTTTTTTCTGTTAACCCACGAGATTTCAAGTATCCCAGTGCTTCCTGATTTTTTTCTAGATTATTCTCAAAATACAAACAAGCTTCTTCCATCGCCCTATATAATTTTTCCTTTTCACTTTCTGCCTCCTTTTGATCTTTAGTATAAGCTACTAATGGTACTCCGGCTCTCTCTGCAAGCATTTTTAATGCTCCCTTGAAATCAAGTCCTTCAAATTCTTCCACAAAGGTAAAAATGTCTCCAGAAGCACCACAACCGAAACAATAATAAGTTCCACGGTCAACTGAAACAAAAAAAGAAGGGGTTTTCTCATTGTGAAATGGACACCTGGCTTTCAGGCTTGTACCTACTTTTTCTAGTTTTATATAAGAAGAGACTATTTCTTCAATTGACAGCCTCTCCTTAATTTTTTGAACGGGAGAGTTCATGATTATTTTATTCCTCTTTATTGGGAGTAAATTTATTTCCGAACCCAGTTCCAGCTGGAATCAATCGTCCGATGATGACATTTTCTTTCAAACCTCGTAGAGAATCTACTCCACCCTTGATAGCATTTTCAATGAGAACACGGTTTGTGTTTTGGAATGATGCAGCTGAGAGCCAGCTCTTTGTACGAAGTGATACTTCAGTAATACCCAAGACTACTATCTCCGCTTTTGCTTCTTTTCCACCAAGTCCAGATATTCTTATATTTTCTTCTATAAGAGCAGTATTTTCGACGATATCTCCAGCAGAGAAATTTGTTTCTCCAGCATCTTTTATCTTTCGACGAGAGAACATCTGACGAATAATAATCTCTGTGTGTTTTCTCGAAATAGAAGCACTCTGGAGCTCGTAAACTTTATTTATTTCACCAATGATATATTCTTCAACTAATTCTTTGCTCCCTAATCTGAACATCTCTGCTATGTCTGCTGATCCATCGGTCAAGAGTTGTCCTTTCTTTACTTTATCTCCAGCTTTGACTATAGGGGTTCGGCGAAAAGCAACATCGTATTCCATTTCATTTTTCTTACCATCAGCAAGACTATCGGAAAGAACTTTAATTACTTTTTCTTTATTATCTTTGACTTTTATCTCAATAACTTCTCCATCAGTCTCAGAAATGACTGCTGGATTTTTTGGAATTCTTCTTTCAAAAATTTCTTCAACACGAGGAAGACCTGTGGTGATGTCAGTTCCTGCGACTCCTCCTGCATGGAATGTACGAAGTGTAAGCTGTGTACCAGGCTCTCCGATTGCTTGAGCAGCTATGATGCCGACTGCTTCACCTTGTTCTGCCAAATGGTTTCTGCCGAGATCCAATCCATAACACTGTACACAAAGACCGTGAGCTGTCTTACAAGTGAGCGGAGAACGGACGAATACTTCAGCAAAGCCTGCACCTTCAATATTGTAAGCCTCTTCTTTTGTAACCAAGAATCCTTTTTTGTAAACTACATTTCCATCCTTGTCTTTTAAATCTCCGGCAAGTACTCTTCCACGAATATTTTTTGAAAGTGGAATTTCAATACCAGAAATATTTTCTCTAGAAACCATTTTCCCTTCTTTAGTTCCACAATCTTCTTCTGTTATTACGACATCTTGTGCGACATCTACCAATCTTCTGGTCAAATATCCAGCTTTTGCAGTATTGAGGGCTGTGTCAGATGCTCCTTTACGAGCACCGTGAGTAATTACGAAATATTCAATAGGAGAAAGACCTTCAAAGTAAGAAGGAATAATTGGGAATTCCAAAATCTTACCCTGGTTATTTTGGATAAGTCCAATCATTCCAACCATTTGAGACAACGTACTCATATTACCTCTGGCTTTGGATGTGAATAAATCAAAAGCGGAACCGTTTTTGTCTAGAACATTCGGAAGAACTTTTTCCAAATCCTTTTTAGTGCGTGTCCATATTTCAATAATTTTTTGGTATTTTTCTTCTTCAGACAAAAGACCTTCGCTCCATTGAGAAATAATTTGTTCTTCTGCCTTTTTGCCTTCTATAATAAATTTTGATTTTTCTGGAGATAAGGCAACATTATCCAATCCCCAAGTCGTACCAGAAACAGTCGAATATTTAAAACCAAAAGCTTTTATTTTATCCAGAAAAGCTGGAGTACTATCGACGCCAGAATGCACGATAAGTTCGTCTAAGAGTGAAGACAGTCGGTCTTGAATCATTTCATCGCCGGTATAAGCAAAATCGTTCGGTAAAATACTGTTAAACAAAAGTTTGCCTACAGAGGTTTCAAAAATTCCTCCATCAAATTTTCTGTATTTTTGAGAATCAGTGGCAAGCACTTTTATCTTTGCACGTAAAGTCACGATACCATAATCATAAGCAGTTATAGCAGTATTTGGACTTGAGAAATATTTACCTTCTCCTTCTTCTCCATCTACATTTTTTGTCATCCAATAACTTCCGAGAACCATATCCATACGAGGATTCACTATTGGTTCTCCATTTTGTGGTTTAAGCAAATTCTTATTAGAAGCCATCAATTCTTTCGCTTCCCATTGAGCTTCTTCCAAAAGAGGAACGTATACTGCCATCTGGTCTCCATCGAAGTCTGCGTTGAAAGCCTGACAAACCAATGGATGTACTTGAATTGCATTTCCTTCAATTAGAATAGGATTAAATGCTTGAATACCCAAGCGATGCAAAGTAGGAGCACGGTTTAGGAGCACATATTTCCCTTCTATAACTTCTTCCAACATTGCCCAAACTTCTGGTGAACGTTCTTCTATCAATTTATTTGCTCCACGAATATTGAATGCGAGTTCCGCTTGTAAAATTTTTGAAATTACGAATGGTCGAAAGAGTTCGAGTGCCATATGTTTTGGTAAACCACATTGATTGAGTTTCAATTCGGGTCCGACGACGATGACACTACGTCCTGAATAGTCCACACGCTTACCGAGAAGATTTTGACGGAAAAGACCTTGTTTAGATTTTAGGTTGTCAGAAAGAGATTTTAATGGACGCTTCTGAGATTGACTCATAGCAGCAGAATCATTTTGTTTGGCGATAGAGTTGTCTATAAGTGCATCTACAGCTTCTTGAATAATACGTTTTTCATTTCTCAAGATTACATCAGGAGCGTTTATTTCCTTCAACTTTTTTAAACGATTATTTCTATTTATCACTCGACGATACAAATCGTTTAAGTCTGAAGTAGCATGACGTCCTCCATCTAGAGCGACCATAGGACGAAGCACAGGGGGAATAACTGGTATGACAGTGAGGAACATCCATTCTGGTCTTATATCTGCATAAGTCATAGCTCGAATAAGCGATAATCTTTTTTGTAATTTATCTTTTTCCGCTGCACTTGCTTTCTCAAGCATCTTCTCTGTGAGAATTTTTAGTTTATTTAAATCAAGATTCTTGAAAATAGAATATATAGCTTCAGCTCCGATATTGGCTTCAAAACAAGTTCCATATTTCAAAGAATAATGATGAAAAGAAATTTCATTCAAAACTTTACCTTCATAGATTTCTCCAATTTCTTTTTTAGTAACAGAAAGTAAATTCTTCAGCTTTTCTCGTGTATCTTCATCAGCTGAATTTTTTAATTTCATCTTATATTCTTTATCCAAACCAGAAAGTATAGTCTCCTTTTCTTCTTCATGAACCTTGGTGATGATATATCCAGCAAAGTAAATTACTTTTTCCAAATCTGAAACGGAAATATTTAGAAGTATGCTCATTCTAGAAGGGACACCGCGCAAGAACCAAATATGTGAGACTGGTGTAGAAAGTTCTATATGGCCCATGCGCTCTCTACGCACGATGGAACGAGTAACTTCAACTCCACATTTTTCACAGATGATATCTTTATAACGAATTCGGCGATATTTTCCGCAGTAACATTCATAATCTTTTTCTGGACCGAAAATTTTCTCGTCAAAGAGACCTCCACGCTCAGATCTGCCTGTACGATAATTTATAGTTTCGGGTTTTGTAACCTCTCCGAAAGACCACTCTTTTATTTGTTCCGGAGATGCAAGCCTAAGCCCAATTTGATCAAATTCAGTTGTATTTAAAGTTTTCATATGTTTGATTTATTGTTTATTACTTGTCTCCAGTTTTCTTTAAATCTACATCTAGCGCCAACCCACGCAAGTAGTTTAAGAGCACATTGAATGAGGCAGGAGAATTTGGTGGTCTAATCGTCTCATTCTTAATAATGGAATCAAATGTAGCAGATCGGCCGAGTATGTCGTCAGATTTAATTGTTAACATTTCACGTAGTGTATAAGCTGCACCATATCCTTCAAGTGCCCAGACTTCCATTTCTCCAAATCTCTGTCCTCCGCCTTGAGCCTTTCCTCCCAAAGGTTGCTGTGTAATGAGCGAGTACGGTCCTATAGAACGCATATGTATCTTGTCTTCCACCATGTGGTGAAGTTTCAACATATACATATAACCCACAGCAATATCTTGCTGAAATGCTTCTCCAGTACGTCCGTCAAAAAGTTTTATTTTTCCATTTTCTGGAAGCCCTGCTTTTACTAATTCTTCTTTTATCTCTTCACTCCTTGCTCCCAAAAATGGAGGAACTATAGCCTGATAACCCAAAGTATTTGCTGCCATACCGAGATGCATTTCCAAAATCTGTCCCAAGTTCATACGAGAAGGAACCCCAAGTGGTGAAAGTATAATATCTATAGGCGTACCATCTGCTGTATATGGCATATCTTCTTCTGGAAGAATCATTGAGATCACTCCTTTGTTTCCATGTCTGCCTGATAGTTTGTCACCGACAGAAATATTTCTAATTTGAGCTATCTCTATAACTATTTTTTTAATTATTCCAGCTTCAAGTGTATGCCCCAAATCACGAGAGAAAATTTTGACACCTATAATGCGTCCACGTTTGCCGTGTTCCATGCGGAGAGATGTGTCTTTCACATCACGTGCTTTTTCAGCAAAAATCGAACGAAGCAATCTCTCTTCTGGAGTGAGCTCTGTCTCTCCTTTTGGAGTAATTTTACCGACGAGAATATCATTCTCACGAACTTCAGCTCCAATGCGAACGACTCCATCTTCATCCAAATCTTTCAATTTAAGTTCTCCGACATTTGGAATATCTCGAGTAGTAATTTCAGGTCCGAGTTTAGTATCGCGAACTACACAAGTAAATTCTTCGACATAAACAGAAGTGAATTTACTCTTTTTTACCAAACGCTCAGAGACGATGATAGCATCTTCGTAAGTCGAACCAGACCAAGACAAAAAGGCAACAAAAATATTTTGTCCTAATGAGATCTGTCCGTTCACAGTACTAGAAGTATCTGCCAAAACTTCGCCCTTCTTAACTTTATCACCGACATTTACGAGTGGACGTTGGTGAAATACTGCAAAATTGTTATTTCTCAAAAAATTAACCAAAGTATAGGTAATTTCCTTTTTTCCTTTAACCACTATTTTTTTAGCATCTAAATAAGATACGATTCCTTCTTCTTCTGCTAGAACCAATCTCCCTGAATCTCTAGATGCTAATTCTTCAACTCCAGTAGCTACCATGGGCATCTCTGGTAATACACAAGGCACTGCTTGCTTCTGCATATTACTTCCCATGAGTGATCTGTTGGCATTGTTATGTTCCAAAAATGGAATCATAGAAGTAGCAATAGAGAAAGCTTGGTTTGTAGCCACATCTATAAAATCAACTTCATTTTTAGAAACCATACCAGGTTCTGTTTTGATTCTTGCTTCTACTTTGTCTTTCATTATTTTTCCTTCTTCATCATAAGGGATACCAGCATGTGCTATATTGTATTTTTCTTCTTCAAGAGCATTTAAATAAACTACCTCACCAGTAATTTTTCCATTTTGAACTTTTACATAAGGAGTTTCAATAATTCCGAAATCGTTTATCTTTGCGTAAGTTGAAAGGTGTAAGATAAGTCCGATGTTTGGACCTTCTGGTGTGTGAATAGGACATACTCTACCATAGTGCGAAGGATGCACGTCACGAACTTCGAGTCCTGCACGCTCACGAGTGAGACCTCCAGGTCCAAGAGCTGAAAGAGTACGCAAGTGCTCCATCTCATAGAGCACATTCTCTTGCGCCATAAATTGTGAGAGCTGGTTTGTGGTAAAAAATTCTTTTATACGAGCCTGTAGTGGACGTTGATTTATGATTGCTATAGGCATAGCAGTGTCTACATCAATAATAGACATACGGTCTTGTATATTTCTCTTGATTTGCATCATACCGGTACGAATTTTTTGTTGAAGTATTTCTCCGACAAAACGTACACGTCTCTGACCCAAGTGATCTATATCATCAGCTTTCGCAAGAGGTGTATTGTTTAAAGTTATTATATGAGAAATGACAGTCACCAAATCTTCTTTATTTATAGTACGACGAGCCATCTCTGTTTCATCCATAGACTTATCAAAACGCTGATTAAATCTAAATCGTCCTACAGGAGAAAGATCATATCGTTCTGCTGTAAAGAGAGAATCTATAAATTCTTTTGCATTGTCTGCTGTCGCCATATCTCCATCTCTCAAACGTTTGTAAATCTCAACATATGAATCACTTTGAGTTTTTATACCATCTTTCGCGAGAGATACTTTGATGCTTTCCTTAAAAATAGGATTGCCTTCAAAAGCTTTCAATATGGCTTCGTCCGTCTCATAACCCATAGCACGCAAAAGTGCAGTAGCAGGAAACTTTCTTTTCTTATCTATTCTTATATAAATTCCACCATCTGCTTCAGAAGCTATCTCAATCCACACTCCACGAGCTGGAATTATCTTTGCACCAAAATACCTAGTACCCTTAGTCTCTGATTCAGTAAAGAAAACTCCAAAGCTTCGTGCTAGCTGGGGCACGATGACACGCTCTACACCATTGATGATGAATGTTCCATGAGGAGTCATGAGTGGAACTTCGGACATAAAAATCTCCTGTTCTTTTACCGTACCCAAAATTTTATTTGTGAGTTTTACTCGCGCTTTCAACTGCCCTTGGTAAGAGAGTTTGTTTATTTTAGAATCATTTTCGTTAGTCTTAGATTCGCCAAGAGAAAGAGAGGTGAATTCCAATTGAAATTTTTTAAGAGAGTAATCGGAGATAGGAGAAAATTCTTTAAAAACTTCTCCTATGCCAGTCTCTACGAGCCACTTAAAACTTTTGACCTGAGCATCGATCAAATTAGGAAATTCTACAAGAGGCTTTTTGTATCTTCCAAAAAACTTCTTCGGACGCTTTATTTCTTTTTGCATAGTAATTGAGTACGAAAATTACGCTTATTTCTAAGCCTTATAATATAAAGAGATTGCATCCGATACTCAATCAATGAATCCTAACTACCCTACTCTATTTTCCTTTTTTTGTCAAATTTTTCCACTCTTCTATTTTCTTATGATTTCCAGAAAGTAATACTTTAGGTACTTTGTAGTTTTTACCTTTATATTTCAAAATTTCGGGACGGGTATAAACTTCACTACTTGAGACGCGTTCTTCTTCCAAAGATTCATATTTACCCAAAACTCCGGGAACTTGCCTAGAGATAGAATCTATTAAAACCATAGCTGGTAATTCCCCACCCGTCAAAACATAATCCCCAATGGACAAATTTATAATTTTAAATTTTAAATTTTTAATTACTTTCTCTACTCGCGCGTCTATACCTTCATAACGACCAGAAATCAAAATAATGTCCGTATATTTTTTAGCAAAATTTTTTGCATAAACTGTAGTGAATTTTTTGCCCGATGGGGAAAATAAAATTATTTTAGTTTTTTTCTTGTTTTTTATTTTAATTTTTGAAAAAGCTTGCAAAAAAAATTCCGGGCGCAGAACCATACCTGGGCCTCCTCCATAAGGCCTACCATCTACACGCTCTTTCGGTTTACAAAAACCAATTGGATTATAAAATTTTATGAAAATTTTTTTATCTTTTATCGCTCGCCCTAAAATAGACTCTTTCAAATAAGAATCAAACATCTCAGGAAAAATTGTGATTATATGAAATTTCATAGCTTATTGCTTTTAGCTTATAGCTTATAGAAAAAAATGCAATAGAAATTGAAAAGCGACCACCTCCTTAGAAATTGAAAAGCGACCACCTCCTTTCTTTGAAATAGTCGCTTGATGTTTACCCCGCGAGATCGAAGCAGGGCGGGTTACCTTCGAGACGGGACTCCTTTGGTGGCTCACCAGCCACCGCGTTGCAGTCCAGACACCGGACAAACTTTCGAGTGTCCGTACGAACATAAATGTCGAAGCCCCCACACTGGGGACATCGGTTGTGATCGTTCTCCCCTACTGTAAGTTCGGGAAGTTGAAGGACAACTCGATTGATACTCATTCTTCCTCCTTAGTTTCGTAGCCCACAACTTTGACAGAAGCAGGCTCCCAACATAACACGCCCACAATACATGCAGGTGCGTTTATGACTAAAAAAATTTTTCCCAAGCTTGTCTCCTTGGATAAACCACCACTTCTGCTTCGGCTTCTCCCCCTCCTTTTCTTTTTTCATTAGAACCTCCTGAAAATACCATACCATTTTTTATAAAAAAAACAAGAGAATTAAAAAACACCCCCTTACGAGAGTGTTTTTTGTAATGCCTAGTCCCTAAAGCCTAGCGCCTGTATTTAAATTCCTTTCAAATCTTCCATTGCTTCATCTACGGTCTTTAGTGTTGAAGGTGCAGCTCCAAGTCCGCTACCAGTTGAGCTCATCATAGGTCTCTCTGGTCTTACGCTTCCTGCAGGTTCATTGATCTTCAGATTAACGCGAGCGTTGTTCTTCATACCAATGATGCGGAGCAAAGTGCGGATAGCTTTTGCTGTGTTACCCATTCTTCCGATTATCTTGCCCATATCGGCAGGATTTACAGTAAGAGTAATGAGCACACCCATCTCGTCCACCGTACGATCAATCTTTACATCGTTCGGATTGTCTACGAGAGCCTTCACCACATATTCTAGAAATATCTTGTCATGTTCTTCCATGGTGTTTCAGAATTATTTATATTTTTAATTAAAAAACTTTTTTGGCAGTTTACGACCGGTACTGCTTTGCTGTAATTATAGGATATTATTTTTTCGCTTTCAACTCTTTCCTCTTTACTGTAGGTTTCTTTTTAGGTAAAACGTTTATTTTTTTACCTGTGATGACTTTATCGTGTATTAAAAAGTTATGCATAGTATCTGAACACTTTGCACCTTTACTCATCCAATATTTTATTCTGTCTGTCAGCAAGTTTTTCTCTCCAGCTTTTGGATTGTAAGTGCCCAAGATTTCCAAGAATCTTCCGCTCTTTGTACTATTTTTTGAATCAGTCAAAACGGCCCGAAACGACGGATCATTCTTCCTACCAATTCTCTGAAGTCTTATTTTTAACATAGTGAGAGTCTAACATAAAAATTAAAAAATGCAATAAATTCACCTCACCCGGCTTTCAGCCACCCTCTCCTTGACAAGGAGAGGGGCTGGGGGTGAGGTTCTGTATATTAAAACGAGAAACGGCGTCCTTTGCATGGTTAGCATTGAACGCCGTTGATAATTGAGGTGAAATTTCGGGGTCACCTCCGACCCCTTGGCCTAGTAGCGGTAATTCGTACCGCCTTCCCGACCGACGACGACACCCCCACGACCCGGCACGTAGCCGTAGCAGTGAGACGGGGCCATTATCCAGGAAGAACACGGATTCGCTGCGCGAGCCTGAGCCTTCGCTCGCTTGGTCTTCTCCTTCTCGATCGCGAGCTCGAGACGAGCCGCTTCGAGATTCTTGGAGCTCTGGAAAGTTTTCTCCCCAGCGACCTCGGTCGTCCGTTCGACGACCGTGACATCGCCCTGGGCCTGGAGAGGCCCGTTGGGGGTGTTGATGGTAGACTGCACGTACGTCGTCGTCGTCGAGCAGCCAGCGAAGATGAAAGACATGGTGATGGTCATGATGACGATGAACTTGCTCATTTTGAGCCTCCTTAACTATAAGTATAGCACATTATAGCTCTATTGTCAAGCTAAATTTGGCATTTTAGCTTTATATGGTATGCTTAAAAAAATGAAACACTTAAAGAATAAAGCTGTATTAAAGGGCATAATCTCTATTTCTGCTAAAGGTACAGGATATGTAGCAATTGAAGGGATTAAAGAAAAAGGAGAAGACCCAGAAATTGACTATAAACACTTAAACACTGCCCTACACGGAGATGTAGTAGAGATAATCTTGCACGCTAAAAAATTCGGACGTCAGAATGCAGAAGTTTCCAAAATTATTTCTCGTGCAAAAACTCGTTTTACCGGAGTACTCGAGATGGAGAATAAATTATTCTTTTTGAAGCCAGACGATACAAAAATGTACACCGACATTCTCATTCCGAAAGAATATTTAAATGGCGCTAAAATAGGACAAAAAGTTTTTGCAGAAATAACTATTTGGAAAGACTCGCGTAAAGCTCCAGAAGGAAAAATAATAAAAATATTGGGCAATCCAGGCGACAACAATACCGAGATGCATGCTATAGCGATAGAAAAAGGTTTTGATTCGCAACTACCGGACAAAGTAGAACTGGAAGCAAAAAAAATAAAACAAGACGGAATAAAGAGTACTGATTACGAAGGGCGAAGAGATATGAGAAAGACTTTGACTTTTACCATCGATCCATCAGACGCAAAAGATTTTGATGACGCGATATCGTTTAGAGAGCTCCCCCTCCTTAGCAAGGAGAGGGCGGGGGGTGAGGTGTACGAGATAGGTATTCATATCGCGGATGTCTCACATTATGTAAAACCTGGGAGCGCCCTCGACCTTGAAGCACGCGAACGAGGCACTTCTGTTTACCTAGTAGACAGAACCATCCCGATGCTTCCAGAAATACTTTCAAATGACTTGTGTAGTCTGGTGCCAAACAAAGACAGACTCACCATGAGCGCTATCTTTATAATTGATAAAAATGGAGATAAAAACATAAGAGTAAAAAGTGGATGGTTCGGTAAGACAGTGATACATTCTCAAAAAAGATTTACTTATGAAGAAGCAGAAGTCTCCATAAAAAAAGCAGGCTCTCCCCTACACAAAGAACTAGCCATTTTAAATGATTTAGCAAAAAAATTAACCAAAGAAAGATTTGCGCAAGGAGCAATATCACTAGAACAAGAGGAAGTAAAATTTGTCTTGGATGCAAACGGAGTGCCTGTGAAGGTAATAAAAAAAGAACGCGGTGATTCAAATAAATTGATAGAAGAATTCATGTTGCTAGCAAATAAAAAAGTGGCAGAAGTTCTCTCTCCTAAAAATACAAAGGGCACAAAAAATGCACAAGAAAATGAAGGAATTTCTATCTACAGAGTCCACGACCTACCAAGCAAAGAAAAAATGGCCGACTTAGCTTTCTTTTTGAGAAGTCTCGGACATAAGGTATCTTTGCGAGATGGAATTATTCCTAGCCATGAGATAAATACTCTACTCGATAGTCTGGAAGGAAAAAATGAGGAAGACACTGTAAATCGTGCCGTCATAAGGTCTATGGCAAAAGCAATTTATTCCACAAAAAACATTGGGCATTACGGACTCGCTTTTAAATATTACACTCATTTCACTTCCCCGATCAGAAGATATCCAGATATTATGATTCATAGACTTTTATCAAACCATTTAGAAAAGAAAAAAATCGGCAAAGAAAAATTTGTTGAATACGAGAAAATGGCTTTGGTCGCTTCCGAACAAGAAAAACGCGCCTCTGATGCAGAACGGGCTTCTATAAAATACAAACAAGTCGAATATATGAGCAAGCGCATAGGTAAAATTTTTGATGGGGTTATAAGTGGAATGACGGAATGGGGTATGTATGTGGAAGAAATAGAAACAAAATGCGAAGGACTAGTACGAATGCGAGACATGGAAGATGATTTTTATGTTTTTAATGAAAAAAAATTAGAATTAGTCGGACAAAAAAAGAAAAAAGTATACGGACTCGGACACCGTGTTAAAATAAAAGTCAAAGAAGTTAATTTAGAAAGAAAGACAATTGATTATATATTGATATGAAAATGGTAGCCAAAGCTAAAGTAAAACTAATATTTTTTGTAATATTTTCGGTATTAACCGGAGTTATTTTTTCATCATTTATTTTTTCAATATTTGAAAACAGAAATGTAATAGAATCAAAAAACAGCCAAGCATCTATCATAGAAATGATCATTCCCCCAAAAGAAGAAAAATTCCAGTATTTCTATACAAACAAAGAAGCTACTACAGGACCAAAAGTTTCAGCGAAAGCTTTTCTAGTCGGTGATTTAGATACCGGAGAAGTAATAGTCTCAAAAGATCAAGACAAAAAACTCCCTATAGCTTCTGTCTCAAAATTGATGACGGCAGTAGTCGCTACAGAAATAGCAAAAATAGAAGATACTGCGACAATAAGCAAAAAAGCTCTAGATACTTATGGTACAAATGGTGCACTAAGATTAGGGGAAAAAATAAAAATATCAGATTTGATATATCCCCTTCTTTTAGAATCGAGTAATGACGCCGCGGAAGCTGTCGCTTTACATTTTGATAGAGATGATTTCATTTACAAAATGAATCAAAAAGCAGATGGATTAAAAATGACCAAAACTTCTTTTGAGGATCCGAGCGGGCTTTCTTCAAATAATCAGTCGACAGTTTCAGATATATTTAAACTGACAGGATATATAACAAAACAAATACCAGATTTATTCGAAATTACAACCAAGCGAAGCTACTCAAATAAAAAACATAGCTGGTCAAACATCAGCCAATTTCTAGGTAAAGATGGCTATATCGGAGGGAAAAGTGGATATACCGATGCTGCGAGACAGACTGTCGTTTCTCTATTTTCTCTACCTTTAGGACAAAATACAAACCGCCCTATCGCCATCACACTACTTGGAAGCACTGATAGAAAAAGAGATGTAGAAAATATTTTAAAGTATTTAGAAAAAAATATATATTATGGAGGCAAAGCTGATGCAAATACAGATTGGGTTGAAGAAAAAGTAGGAATGCCGAATATAAAAGATCCAAACTTTGTAATGTTAGCTTTTGCGGGTGATATTATGCTCGATCGTGGAGTAAAAAATTCTGTTATTAAAAATTTTGGAGGCAATTACTCTATGCTTTTCGAAAAAGAAAAAAAACTATCGGATATATTTAAAAAAGCAGACATCGCTTTCGCAAATTTAGAAGGTCCCGCTTCTGATCAAGGAACTGACCAGAAAAATCTATATTCTTTTAGGATGGATCCTTCTGTAATTCCCGCATTGAGAGGTGCCGGATTAAGTGTACTATCGGTTGCAAACAACCATGCTGGAGATTGGGGCAGGCTCGCTTATACTGATACCTTGACCCGCTTAAAAGAAAATGAAATATTTTATACTGGTGGAGGACAAAATAAAATAGAAGCTGAGACTCCAATTATAATAGAAAAATACGGCATGAAAATCGGCTATCTTGCATTCTCAGACGTCGGACCAAATTGGATGGAAGCAGGAGATGAAAAAGCAGGTGTGCTTCTGGCCAACAATCCACGTTTTGATGAAATAATAAATACTGCATCAAAACAAGTGGACTATTTAATAGTTTCTTTTCATTTTGGAGACGAATATAAAAATATACATAATCAAAGACAAGAAACGCTCGCTCATAGAGCCATAGACAACGGAGCAAAGATAGTAATAGGACACCATCCACATGTAGTGCAAGATACTGAGATTTATAAAAATGGTTTTATCGCTTATTCGCTCGGCAATTTTATTTTTGATCAATCTTGGAGCAAACCCACGATGCAAGGGATGATTTTAGAAATAAAATTAAATAGAGATGGCTCTATGGTTGTACAAAAAAATGCCACCCAACTAAATTCCGCTTTCCAGCTTGAAAAAATAACCCCCGGCAAAGAAGAACAAATAAAACTTGAAGAAATAAACTAGTTTTTATTTTCTAATACTTGCTTCAAAACAGCTAATGTTTTAGGATACATATTTTCATAATCCTCTTCTGTTCTTTGGTCTTTTTTTACTGTATTTTTAAAGTCCATATGATAACGACTCATCATCAGCGATGAACGTAAAATCCCCAACTTCAAACCTGCATTTATTAAATTTGTATTTGTGTAATATTTTTTACCTACTTCCAACATCATTTTATCAAGCATAGATTGAAATACGGGCGAAAAACATGCACGAGCACGCAAGTTACCATAATCATACATTATCGCTGTAACTGGATTATCACTTTTACCTACCCACTCAAAATCTAACAATTCAAAACTACTGTCTTTTTGTCTATAAACATTATCAATCTGCATATCTGCATGAACAAGATAATATTTATCTTTTATTTTTGAAGAAATTACATATTTCCAATTTTTTTCTAAAATATTTATTATACAATCTTCGATGTCTCTAATTCCTGTATATCCAATCAATAATTGTTTTACAGTATTTTTTACTAAATTACCATTAAATGATCTATGTAAAATATTCGTACTTAATAACTTTTTAAATTCTTTTTTGTAATGATTTAAACTGGATGAAATATTCTGAGTATACTTCCAAACAGATGAATCAATATGAGAGCCACTAGAATGGAAAGAATAAATAGTCTCTACTAAATTTTTCATTTCCAGCTCTGTAAATTTTTCATAAAAATGCAAATTATCACTCATGAAACCAAAATTCTCTCCATTTTCACGAGTTTCAAGTATCATATAAGGAACTGGTGGATTTAAAGAAAATTTTATTACCGCCATAGTAGAAGAAGTAATTTTTTTATCTTTGTGAAGCAAATCTGTCACTTCGACTTGTCTACAAAATAATTTATAAGTTCGGAGTGTTCCATCAAGCATAATTTTTAAAAAACGTTTCTGTTTTTGACCATTTTCATTTCTTTCTAACACAATATTTCCATAACGAATTCCCTTTTGATTTCCCTTCAGAAGATTTTTGATATCTTGTACTGTATACACAAAATTCTCACTTTTAAGTATCATCTCTACCCGAGCATAGTCAGCTTTTTTGAGAAAAAAATAATTTATTATATTTTTAAACATATACTTAATTATAACACTATTCTGCCACAAACAGATACGGAGGCGTTGCCTCCGTATAGTATGATATACTAAAAGAATGTCTATAAGAAAACAAACTTTTGCTTCTGGAGAATTTTATCATCTTTATAATCGAGGCACAGAAAAAAGAAAAATATTTCTAGATGGACAAGATTATAAGCACTTCCTGTTTTTAATGTATATATGCAATACTAATAAAAGTATTGAATTGAGGAACGTTAATGATAATTTTGATCGTGAAGAAACTATCGTTGACATTGGTGTTTTCTCCTTAATGCCTAATCATTTTCACATTCTCGTACATGAAAAAATTGAAGGGGGTATTTCTAAATACATGCTAAAATTAATGACTGGATATTCTATGTATTTTAATAAAAAATATGAACGTACTGGTAAACTATATGAGGGAATATTTAAATCAACACATACAAACAATGACAGATATTTAAAATATTTATATTCGTACATACATCTCAATCCCGCAAAACTTATAGATAAAAATTGGAAAGAAAATAAAAAAAGAAATATTAAAAATCTTTTAGACTATATTTTTTCTTATAAGTATTCAAGCCTAGGAGAATATTCTAATTCGACATTCAAAATCGTAAATCCGACACCCTTCCCTCTCTACTTCAAAAAACCAACTGATCACAAAAAAGAACTTTTTGAATGGCTTAGTTATGATGATTTTATTTAGAAAATAGAGTCGCGGACACGGAGGCGTTGCCTCCGTATTTTTAAGCTTTATTTCGCGATTTGAGTAGCTTCTTCGAATTTGACAGACAAGAGTTTGGAAGCTTCGTTTGAACCTATAGTTACTCCATAGAGTATTCCAGCGCGGGACATTGTCTCACGATTGTGAGTGACGACGATGAGTTGTGAATGTTTGGATAATTTTTCCAACATATCTCCATATTTACGTGAATTTGCTTCATCTAAAGCTGCATCTGTCTCATCCAATACCAAGAAAGGGGGCGGGTTGACTTGAGACATAGCAAATAGAAGAGCAATAGAAGTGAGAGACCTTTCTCCTCCAGAAAAAGCATGAAGCTCTTTCACTTTTTTGTGAGGCAAAGAAACATTTATTTCTATTCCCTGTTCTGGAATAGTTTCTTCATCTTCAACCTCAATTTCTTCTTCTCCTTCTTCATAATCTTTAATATTTTTCTTCTTTTTATTTTCAACCACCACAGAGAGAGACCCATGTCCCCCACCAAACATCAAAGAAAAGAATTCCTGAAACTCCACATTTATTTTCTTAACACCCTCTTTAAATTCTATATCTATTTTTTCTTTCAAATCTAAAATAAGTTTTTGCAATGATTCTATACTCTTTTCCAAATCTTCCATCTCTTTAGCCAAAAATTCATCTCTTTCGGAAACTTCTTTAAATTCTTTTATCAATTCCGTCCCATTGCCGAGACCAACATCCTCCAGTTTTATTTTTATACGCTCAATTTTTTTCTTTAATTCTTCTTGAGACAAGAAGGAATCCTCTTCTTCCACCGATAAGTCTTCTTTATTTTTATAAGACAAAATATCGGACCCTATCAATACAGTTCCCTCTTTTATTTCATTTAAAAATGCCTCCCCGCGACTTTTTAAATTACTTTGTTTTATCAAGACGAGTTCAAGTGCAGAAGATAATTCTTGTTGTCTGACCTTGAAAACAAATTTTTCTCTCTCCAAATCACGCAAGGCTTCCATTTGTTTATTCAAGTCTTGTTTCAAAATTTCTATATTTTGAGCCAATTTTTCTTCTTCTTCTTGTAATTTTTGTATTTCCAAAAGAACATTAGTTTTAGAAATCTTCAATTCCTCCAATTCCTTTTCCTCATTGTGTCGTTTTTCTATCTGTCCCTCTTCTCCATCTTTTATCTCACTACCACACAATGGACATTTACCTGAAATTTTAACTTTGTTTTCTCTTGATTCTAAAATTCCTTCAATACGCCCAAGTTTACGCTCAAGTTCATTCTTAATTCCACGGACTCCATTTATTTTTTGTTCAACAATTTTTAATTCTTCTATTTTAGGATTGTTTTTCTCTGAATTACCATCTTCCGTATCAGAAATTTTATGAGTAATATCTGTGAGTTCATTTTGAAGTTTGTCTTTTTCTATTTTTAAATTATTTTCTTCTTGTTCTAAATAAATACTCTCTTTTTTTAAATACTTTTTGTAAAAATCTGCCAATTCAGTCTGCATCTCTTTGGTTTTTTCAAATTTTTCAACTTGTTTCTTTAAAAAAGAAAGGTGCGGTGCATTTTCTCGTCTCAACATCACGACTTCTTTCATATTTTCATTTGTTCGCTCCAATTTCCTTTCAGACTCTTTTATTTTATATTGATAAACTCTGAGTCCTAGAGCATCTTCTACCATTTCTTTTCGATCTTTAGCACTTGCATTTAAAATCCTATCTGCTTCACCTTGAGAAATTATATGATGTCCAGAAGAACCGATGTTGACCGAAGATAATAGATTGTGAATATCTTTTAATCTAACTTCTGTTCCATTTAAAATATATTTATTCAAACCGTCAGAAAAAACTTCACGAGAAATTGAAATGACATCGTAATCTAAATTTATATTTTCTCCTCCATCATTGGACAATTTAAAAACTTTATCAGTATTATCAAAATAAATAGTCACAGCTGCACGTGATCCTTTTGGTAAATCTTTTGACCCCTTAAAAACAAGATCCGAACCACCCTTTCCACGCATGGACTTCATAGACTGTTCTCCCAACACAAAACGAATAGCCTCTACGACATTTGATTTTCCTGATCCATTAGGACCCACGATAGAAACAATAGAGTTATCAAACTCTAAAACAGTTTTCTGTGCAAAAGATTTAAAACCATTTAATAAAAGTGATTTGAGTCGCATAATATTTCTATTTTTTAATCCAACCAATTTTTCAATTTCAATGCAGATAAAGCAGCACTTTGTTCAGCCTCTTGTTTTGATTTTCCCTTACCTTCCGTAATCAATTCTTTTCCAAAATATACACCGACCGTAAAATGCTTGTCATGATCTGGACCAGTTTCGTGTAAAACTTTATATAAAGGAGTGACAGACACAAATTCTTGTGCTTTTTCTTGAACGAGAGATTTTGCATCACGCCAAAGTTTTTTCTTTACTATTTCTTCTGTTTTAGGTAAAAGAGTTTCAGTTATAAATTTATCCGTCATTTCATAACCCTGATCCAAATATATCGCTCCCACAAAAGCTTCATATGTATTTGCCAATATATATTGTCTAGCCTTACCAAAATCTTTTGCTTCACCTTTTGATAAAAGTAAATAATCATTCATTCCGATGTCTCCTGCTATTTCTGAGATTATAATAGCATTGACCAAAGCGGATCGTAATGCCGTCAATTCACCCTCAGTGTATTGTGGATATTTTTTATAAAGAAAATCAGTCACCACAAGCTCCAATACAGCATCACCTAAAAATTCCAGCCGTTCATTGTGAGAAGTAGCAGATGCTCCATTTTCATTTATATATGAACGATGTATAAAAGCTTGTTTTAATAAATTTTTATTTTTAAAAACTATATTCATTTTTTTCTCAAAATCTGAAAATTGTATCATATATTTACTTTATACTTTATAAACTTTATAACTTTTTACTACTCAGTATTTCAATCGCTTTACTAATCAATGGAATAATATCATTGTAAATACGAAGTTCTGGTATCGCAGAAAGTTCAAACCAACGAGCGCCATCCAGCCCTCCAGATTTCTCAAGTTCAAGTTCCTTATTTTCACTTTTAGCTAAAAAATAAACAACCTTCTTTAAAGTTTTTCCTTTTTCTGGATGACTTGCTACATATTCATTTTTCCCCAGTTCTTGTTCTATATCAATATCAAGCCCAATTTCTTTTTTAATAGCTCTTTTCGTACCTTCTATCACATCTTCATCTGGCTCCATCTTTCCTTTTGACAAAGTCCAATAACCAAAAACATCATGAACAAAAGCAAATAATATATTACCGTCTTTTTGAGTATAAACCAATGCACCACCCAAAGTCTCAACTGGTAATTTTGTTATATCTAGCTCTTCTTCATGTTTTTTGATTTTACTGATCTGTTCCTTTCCTGGTTCTCCTATCTCTTTATAAACTGCACCCAAGACACCATTAACAAATTTCCCTGAATTTTCTCCGCCAAAAGTCTTTGCCAGTTCTATCGCTTCGTTGATAGCTACTTTCGGAGGAACTTCATTCCTATCTCCAAAAAGAAGCTCAGTCAAACCTATTCTCAAAATATTTCTATCTATAAAAGAGATCTTATCTATGGGCCAATCTGGTGCTGCTTTCTCAATAATCTCATCAATAGTCACACGTTTTTTTAAGACTTTATCCATTAGAGAAAACACAAAAACATCATCCTCAAATCCAGGAGCAAATTCTTTTAAATTTCTTTTTAGCGCATCTTTTATTTTTTCCTCAGAAGAAATGTTCTCTTTTTGAGTATCAGATTTAAAATCCCACTCAAAAAGTGTCTGAAGTACTATTGATCTTGAAAGGTGCCTATTTGCCATTTTAAAATACGTAATTAATTACGTAATTAATTATTTACTTGCGTCCGCCTTTTTTGCCTTTTGCTTTTTTTGCTTTTTTTCAGTCTTTTTAATCAAATCTATGACTTTTTTGCCTCTATAAAAACCACAAGCAACACAGACAGTGTGACGTCTTTTTAAAGCCTTGCAATTTTCACAATTAGAAAAACTGGTGCTCTTAAGTGCGTGATGTGAGCGCCTATTTGCCGTATGTGATTTTGTATGTCTCATTCGTACTACCATAATAGACTTATCCTAGCATATTAAAGATGAAATGCAAAATAAAATGTGATAATATGAAAATATGGACAAATTACACAATTTAAGACATACACTCGCTCACCTGCTCGCAGCTGCAGTCGGAGAGATTTATAAATTCGACAAAGTTAAGCTCACTCTCGGGCCTGCTGTCGATAATGGATTTTATTATGATATTGATTTCGGTGATGAAAAAGTGGCTGACTCAGACCTAAAAAAAATAGAGGATAAAATGCGAAAAATTTTACCGAAATGGACAGAATTTTCACACAAAGAAATTTCCAAAGAAGAAGCACTCGTATTTTTCAAAAATGAATACAAAGTAGAGTTGATAAATGAAATCTCCGAACGCGGAGAAAAAATAACTACTTATACGTGTGGTGGTTTTACTGATTTATGCAGAGGTGGACACTTAGAACACCCCGCGCAAGAAATTGATCCTAATTCATTTAAACTAGACCGTGTCGCTGGAGCTTATTGGCGTGGGGATGAGAAAAATAAAATGCTCACACGTATTTATGGACTCGCATTTGAAACAAAAGAAGAACTTAATGCCTATATAACCCAAAGAGAAGAAGCAATAAAAAGAGACCATAGAAAAATAGGAAAAGAATTAGATTTACTAGTTTTTTCAGATTTGATTGGAAGTGGCATGCCAATGTTTACCCCAAAGGGTAATATTATACGTAATGCAATAATTAATTTTTCTAGAGAATTAAACAATGAACTTGGTTTTGGTGAAGTTCACACACCTAATTTTAACAAAGCAGAATTATTTAAAATATCTGGTCACTACGAAAAATATAAAGAAGATATGCTGACTGTTAGATCACAATATAGTGAAGAAGATTTTTTCTTGAAACCAATGAATTGTCCACAACATACTCAAATTTATGCATCAAAACCAAGAAGTTATCGCGACTTACCAATAAGATATTCTGATTTTGCAAATTTATACAGAGATGAAAGACCCGGAGAATTGAGTGGATTAACAAGGCTTCGATGTTTTGCTCAAGATGACGGACATGCATTTTGTAGAGAAGATCAAATAAAAAGTGAATTTGAAAATGTTTTAGAAAAAGTTAAGAAAGCTCTTGAAACCTACAAAATGGATTATAAAATTAGACTCTCTCTCTGGGATCCACAAAAACCAGAAAAATATTTAGGTAGTCCTGAAGTATGGGAACAATCTCAAAAACTCTTGGAAGATATTTTAAATGATAATAAAATTGAATACGAAAGAGCTATGGGTGAAGCTGCGATATACGGACCTAAAATGGATATAATCACAAAAGATTCCCTGGGAAGAGAGTGGCAAATATCCACAATACAACTCGATTTTATTATGCCAGAGAGATTTAAACTAACCTACATGGATAGTGATGGAAAAGAAAAGACTCCGGTCATGATACACAGAGCAATCATTGGTTCTCCTGATAGATTTATGGGAATATTAATTGAACACTTTGCCGGCAACTTCCCTCTCTGGCTCGCTCCCGTGCAAGTGAAAGTAATTCCTGTCCGAGAAAATCATAACGAATATGCCAAAGAAATTTTTGAATTATTAAAAGCAAATGATATCCGTGCAGAATTAGATGATGAAGAGTCAAACCTTGGTGGAAAAGTTCGTGATGCAAAAAATAATAAACTTCCCTACTGGATAGTCATAGGTGATAAAGAAATAGAAGCCGACAAAATAACCCTAGAATCTCGTGATGCTGGCCAGCTTGGTCAAATTTCTAAAGAAGAACTTGTAGAAAAATTTATAGAAGAAATAAAAAATAAAAAATAATTATCACCTACCAATTAGAGGCATTTGGACTATATACTGCGAAATCTTTTTGTGTCGGGTATAGGGGCCTCTTAAGCGAATCAGGTACAGTACCCTCCACCGTTAGATGAACCAGAAACATATAATCTGAACCATTAGATCTATACAAATAACAACCTGAAGTGCCTATAGGTTTAGGGTCTGTGGGAAAAACGGGCATGTAGGTTGGAGCAAGATTCGGTATATAACCGCCGGAACCACTTGTACCATAAGATCCATAAGTAGAGCATGTACCATGCCAGGCATTACTCGTGCTCGGATAAGAAAAATTATCAAAATAGTAAAGCTCCACAGCTTTTTGCACTTCCCTTAAATCTGATAATCTTTGAGCATCACGGGCTTTTGCTCTTGCGCTGTTTAAACTTGTCAAAACAACGCTAGATAAAAGAGAGATAATTGCAACAACTACCAATAACTCAATAAGTGTAAAACCAAATTTACGACTAGACGTCATCTTTAAATTATATATTATTTAAGCTAAATATCTATCTCTGCAAGTTTAGCATTAGATTGTATGAAAGATTTTCTTGGTGGGACTTCGGAGCCCATTAATATATCGAAAATTTGATTTGCTTCTTCGGCATCATTTATATTTACTTGTTTTAATACTCTATTCTTCGGATCCATAGTTGTCTCCCAGAGTTCTTCTGGGTTCATTTCTCCGAGACCTTTAAAACGCTGAATATGAATCTTGTTTGATTTTTTTGCTGTCTCCTCTTTTCCTTCTATCTCTTCAGCTATTTCTCCTTCTTCTACAATCTCCACTTCTTGTATATCACTTACATCTGCACTCTTACCAATAATTTTTTGTTTTTCATCATCAGTATAGGCATAAAAAACTTCTTTACCTTTTTTTATTTTATAAAGTGGTGGTTGTGCAATATAAATATATCCAGCATCTATAACTTGTCTGAAATATCTATAGAAAAGAGTCAGAAGCAAAGTACGAATATGTGAACCATCAACATCGGCATCTGTAGCAATAATTATTTTATGATAACGCATTTTATCCAAATCAAAAGTGTCTCCTATAGATGTACCCATAGCAATCACAAGTGATTTTACTTCTTTGGAAGCTAGCATTTTGTCTATGCGAGCACGTTCAACATTTAAAATCTTTCCTCTAAGCGGAAGTATTGCCTGTGTTCGTCTGTCTCTACCCTGCTTAGCTGAACCTCCTGCTGAATCTCCCTCTACCAAGAACAATTCGGATTCTGAGGCATCTTTAGTTTGACAATCCGCGAGTTTTCCTGGAAGAGTCATCCCCTCGAGTGCACCTTTCCTAAGTACAGAATCTTTTGCTGCCTTAGCTGCCTTACGAGCTTTCAATGCAAGAATTGATTTATTTATTATTGATTTTGCATCATCAGGATTTTCTTCCAAAAAATTAGCGAATGCTTCACCAAACACTGTCGCTACAGCTCCTTGAGCCTCCATACTTCCTAATTTACCTTTTGTTTGTCCTTCAAATTGAATTTCACGAAGCTTTACAGAGATGACAGTCGTCAAACCTTCCAATACATCTTCTCCAGTAAAACCACCCTCGGACTCTTTCATCATTTCATTCTTCTTGCAATAAGTATTTAGAGTTCTAGTGAGAGCAGTTTTAAAACCTGTTACATGTGTTCCGCCTTCCTGAGTATAAATATTGTTAGCAAATGGAAAAATCCTATCTACTATGTCATCTACATATTGCAAAGCTATCTCCACACCCACACCATCCAACTCTTTATTAACATAAAAAATATTATTCTGAACTGGTTTCTGAAATTTATTATAATATTTTACCAAAGATACTAATCCTCCTTCAAAATAAAAAGACACAGAAGGAAGCTCTTGCTTTAATTCTCTAAAATAAAAAACATCAGACTCATTCATACCCTTCTTATTGTCCCACATTCGAGCATCAATTATTGAAATTTTCAATTCTTTTACGAGATATGCTTGTTGGCGGATATGATTTACGACAGTATGCCAATCAAATTTAATATCACCAAAAATTTTCTGATCTGGTTCAAAAGTAATGACAGTTCCGTGAAGTTTGGAAGCACCAATTTTTTTTACTAGTGCTTTTCTTTTACCTTCAGAATATTCTTGCAAATATTGCCCACCATCTCTATGCACTTCGGCTTTACAATAAACAGAAAGAGCATTTACAACTGAAGCACCAACTCCATGCAAACCTCCAGAAACTTTATACCCCTCTCCACCAAATTTACCCCCAGCATGAAGAGTGGTCATCACTGTCTCAAGAGCAGACACTTTTGTTTTCTTATGTGTATCGACTGGTATGCCTCGTCCGTTATCTGTCACACGAACACGATTTTCAGGCAAAAGTACAATTTCAATATCATTGCAAAATCCACCCATGGCCTCATCACGGGAATTATCAAAAATCTCCCAAATAAGGTGATGTAAGCCTTCTGGCCCTGTTGTGCCAATATACATACCAGGACGACGCCTGACGGGCTCTAGGCCTTCTAAAACAGAAATGTCAGAGGCATCATAATGATGGCCATTCCCGCCATCTTTTTTGTCATCTTTTTCCTTTGCCATATATACGTATTATATCAAAAAACTATTTAAAATACCAGTGTTCTTTTCTCTAAAAAAACCTTTACCCACACACCTAATTTAGGTGTGTGGGTTTACTTTTGTACAATTTTTCACTATATTTAAGTTATGAATTATAATATAAAACTTGAAGAAGAAAATGCTTTACTAAAAAAATTAGAACCGAGACAAGACACGGAAGCCCTTCGAATGAAACGCTATCTATCTATGCCCGACTTGTCTCGTAAAGAGAATTCCCCTATTCACGAAATAGTAGAGAGGATTTTAGCTGAACCAGATTTTAAAAATTTTGATATTGTAAAATCTCCTGAAGTTGTATCCACAGAAGTATGTTTTGATTTATATAATTTTGCTTCTGACCATCCCGCTCGTTCCCACTCTGATACATACTTCATTGATGATAAAAATATCCTCCGTCCACACACGACTGTGATGTGGTACTACTATCTGTCCCAACCTGAAATAAAAGAACGTATGGCTAAAGGTGAAGCGGTAGGATTTTTTTCATTCGGTAAAGTTTATCGTAAAGATGAAATTGATCGCAACCATATGAATGTCTTTCATCAGATGGATGGTGGATTTCTAATTCCAAAAAATAAAAAAACTATAGGCATAGAAGATTTACAAAAAGTTTTAGCTGACATTGCAAAAGCCATTTTCGGACCAGACATAAAATATAGATTCAATAAAGACACCTTTCCCTACACGGACCCATCACTCGAGATGGAAGTAGAAATAGCTGGACGATGGATTGAAGTTTTGGGTTGTGGAATTATGACCGATACAATTATAAAAAATCTAGGACTAAATCCAGATGAGTGGAGCAATTGGGCTTTTGGCTTTGGATTGGAGAGGCTCGCTATCATTAGTATGGACTTACCCGATATTCGACTCCTCTGGTCAGAAGACGAGAGAGTTTTTAAACAACTAAAGTTGGGAGAAAAATTTATTGAAGTCAGCAAATACCCTCCGATAGTAAGAGATATATCTTTTATAGTAAAAAATGATTTCGTTCCGAATGATTATTTTGATTTCGTTCGAGAAACAGCGCCCGGTATTGTGGAGCAAGTAGAACTTTTAGATAAATATGAAAATGTAACAAAATTCGGCCAAGATAAAATAAGCTATGCTTATCGTATCACCTATCGATCACTAGATAGAACCCTCACAACAGATGAGATAAATCAAACACAAAAAAAACTAGAAGAAGAAACTGCTAAAATTTTTGGAGGAGAAATTCGTTAAGAAAAACTTTTTTTAATTTATTTGTAAATCTCTGCTCGTTTGCAATACTCACACACAGTTCCTTTTCCATAAGAATTATAGTTACAGGGACGATTTACCCAATCACCTGATTTAAGTAAATTATTATAATCAGTTATGTCTTTTAGCAGTAAATCTATTTGCTTATCTTCTATGCGCGTGGAATAAAGAGCATTTTTGTCACCCGCGCTCGCTTCCAAGAAAAGTAACTTTGAGATTTTTACATCTCTACCTTTCTCAGCACCAGCGACTAGATACGAATACATTGCAAGCTGTCGCATAAGAGATGAAAGTCTACCCTCTTCATCAATCTTTTCTATTACACCCTTTGTCTTTGTACCACCTGTCTTAAAATCTGTAACTACAACATCTCCATTTGACAATCTTTCCGTTAAATCCAACTTTCCATACATAAGTAGTTTTGGAAATGCGAGATCACGAAATTGTAAAGATCTTTCAGAAGTATAATCTTTTTCTAAATTATTATAATAATTTTCTACCCAATAAGAAACAGCAGAAAAAGTATCTTTTGAAAGTTTGTTCAATTCTGCACCATCTTCTATCCCTTCTTTTTTTAATTCAATTTTTATTTTTTCTTTTATATCTAAATCTTTGGGTAGAACTTCATTCTTTAAAATAAACTCTATTACGCTATGCACCGCAGAACCGAGTCCGAGAGATACACTTTTTACTTCTGGTAATTTTAAGAAATTCCTAAAATACCATTTCCATGGACATTCAAAAAAGTTATTGAGCAAAGATACAGATACTCTACTTTCTTCATAATTATCTTTTACAAAGTTCTTTATATCTTCTATAATATTTCCTTCCTCTTTTTTAATACTTGCAGTATATATTTGAGGCCCGTGAGATAGAATTTCATTTTCTGTTTCTTCTTTTGTTTTTTTAATAAAATGTTCTGGTGGTAATTCACGAATAATTTGTGAGAGTTCCATCTCTCCACCATTATAATTCTCTCCTGCATAAGAAATATTACAAAATTCTTTTGCGCGAGTTATGGCTACATAGAGTTCCCTCTTTGTAGATTCTATATCTCTTTCAGATAGATGTATTTTGACTTTTTCGGGCAAAGAAAAGCTATTTCTTTTTTCAGACATCAATACTTCTTCATTCATATGTGCTACCCAGACAGCCCGATACTCCAAACCTTTTGATTTATGCAAAGTCATCACTTGTACGCCACTTTCCTTCCCAAAACTAGCCAGATTTATATGGTTGCCATAATTTTCAAGTCTTCTTAGATATCTTAAAAAGTCTTCAAGTTTCTTGTTTACATTTTTTTCTTCAAAAAGAAGAGCCAAATGAATAAAACTTCGGACTACCTCTACACTGCGTATCAATTCTTCGTGAGTCTTTGATTCATTAATCAAAAATTCATTACCAATAGTGCTCACGATTACTGGAAGCTTTTCATTTGAAAGTGTATTTACCCAATTTTTCAAAACATTACCCCATTTAGAAATAGAATTTTCTTTTGCAAAAAGTCCATCTTCTTTACCACACGACATTAATTCTTCAATATTTAATTTGTCATTTTTTGTAGATTTTAAAAATTTATGAGCTTCAAAAGTCGGGATATTTGAATATTTATCGAGCAATGAATGAGATAAAGAAATAAAATCAAATGGATTTGCAACAATATTTAAAACTCTTAAAAGACTTTGTGTCTCTATTGTGTCAAAAAAAGATATATTTTTGCCAGCTGACACGGGCACTCCCATATTATTTAATATCTCTATAGCATTTCGTACATGATAATTTTTAGGCACTAAAAGAGCACATTCTTCGGGCTTTATACCCTCTTTTATTTTTTCTTTAAAATATAAACCAGCGCCCAATATCTCATCACGTGGATAAACATATTCATTTAATGTATTTGGGTAATTCAATTTCGTATTTGTATGTAACTTATCTTTATTTATTTTGCTTTTCAATAAATCATCAGCTAATGTAAGTATGTTCTCAGTGGAACGATAATTTTCTTTCAACACGATAAGTTTTGCTTTCCCAAAAAAATTTGCAAATTCCTCAAAATAAGACAAATTAGCACCAGAAAAACCATATATGAGTTGGCGATCATCTCCCACAACAAAAATATTTGGTAATTCCGTATCTTTCCAGACAGCCTTTAAGAAATTATTTTGTACACCACTAGAATCTTGATGTTCATCTACTAAAACATAATGATAATTTTCTTTTATCTCTGCAGAGATATCTGGGAACTCCTCTACGAGCTTTACCGTATATTCTAGAATATCATCATAATCCATAAAACCGGCCTCGCGTTTTTTATCTTCATAAATCCTATAAAATTCTACTACTTCCCTAGTGCGTTCTAGAGATTCTATCTTTGTTTGAATTTCTTTTTTTAATTTTCCCTTACTTTCACCACGAGTAGAAATACTACCTTCATCATTTTTCAAAAAATCTATATCATGCAACACATGTGATAAAAATTCTTCAGGAGTCAATCTTTCTCTTTTTAATATTGAGATAAGTTGTTTTAAATCAGAAAAATACATCTCTGGATTTGCTCGAGGACGTAAATGTATCCAGTCATTATTCTGCAAAATATCATCCACAAGAAAAACTGCTTCATCATCTCCAAGTAATTTTGGCATGGTAGTAAAACCAAGGAATAAATAATTTTTTTCGATGAGTTCTATCCCAAAACTATGAAAAGTAGAAATACGCACTTTTTCTGAATCAGATCCAATATAATCATTCAGGCGATTTTTCATCGCTCTTACTCCAGAATTTGTAAAAGTAAGACATAAAATGCTATCAGGGCTCGCATCTGTATTAAGTAATATATTTCCTATTCTAAGCGCTAAAATCTGCGTCTTGCCCGTCCCAGGGCCTGCCACGACCATCACTGGACCATCTATGGCATCCACAGCTTCTTTTTGAGCTTTATTTAATTTTTTGTACTCTTCTGTAAATCTCTCCACAAGACTATTTTACTCCTTTTTTATATTTTTGTCTTATTGTTTATTCTGTAGTTAATCCATCAAATTCTTCTTCGTTTTTTTCTGCCTCTTCTTTTGTAGCTCTTACTATGCCGTCTTTGTGATGAGCTGGAGAATATATAGTATAAAGTTTTAGATCTTCTGTACTAGAAGTATTGATGATATTATGTTCTGCTCCAGCAGGAACAATTATTACTGAACCGTCAGCGAGAGTATATTCACTACCATCAATAATACATTTCCCCTCTCCTTTCTCAAAACGAAAAAATTGGTCATTGTCTGTGTGTACCTCCATCCCTATCTCTTCATTTGGTTTTAAACTCATCAAGACGAGTTGGCTGTGTTTACCTGTATATAAAACTTTACGAAAATTTGTATTCTCTATTGTATCTTTTTCTATATTTGCATTGTATCCTTTTTTCATATATTTTTAAAAGAAAATAAATCTATTAATAGCACTATTATACACCCTATATGGTTTCGGACCGACAAAAACCTTATCGTTTATAAAAATAGTCGGTGTGCCATATAAGTTTGTTTTATTTAATTCTACAATTTCATTTTCTACCATCTGTTTTGTTTCAGGACTATTTGCATAATCATTTATTTTTTTGACGTCAAAATTAAAACTTGCCAAAATAGCATTCAAATTCGCCTTGTTTAAAATATATTCTTTGTCAGCAGTAAATAAATAATTATTCAATTTCCCAAAAGCCTCTTCACCATAAATTTTTCTTACAGCATAACCTGCATATCCCAAAAACATAGTATCTCCTTTAGCTGGATAATGTGCCAAAATATAATTTGGTTTCTTTTTTTCTATCAATTTCATAATGTCGGGATATACTTTCCTGCTGTAATCACAATCATAACAACCAATAAATACTACTGTATCTTCTGAATCACTATTAATTGTTGAAAAGATTTCCAAATTAACTCCATCTAAAGTCAGATTTTCTTCGGAATCCTTCGTTATTCCACAGGCGGCACCTTCTACTGTCGTTGTTTTATTGTTTTCTCCTTTCGGATCAAAAGCACAAAATCCACTTTCATTTAATCCATTACAACTCCCATAGACATAAAAATTATACCCTCCATAAAAAACATAGGCAGTACTTCCAACCATTAAAATAAAAAATACCCAGGAGAGTATCTCGTAATGCTTATTAACCATCTTCGCCCAAAAAGTGGAGCGAGCGATTATTTTTGAAAGAATCTTGCCTTTTATTTTATCCTGAAAACCAGTATTGCATGGACGAAAAGTCACCCTACGAAAGATACAATCAAAAGCTTCTTTTGCCAAAGCTCTATGTGAGGCAGAAAATATCCCCATTATTCCAAAAACAATTAAAGCTATTAGACAAGGCATAAATTTATAGTATTTTTATTATTTTATTCAAGTTGGTAATAAATGCTTCTGCTTCTTCCATCGTATTATATAAATACAAAGAAACACGAGCTGAATTATAAATCTTTTTATCTGCAAACCATGAATGGACACAATGCTGTCCAGAACGGATTTCAATATTTGCCATTTCATCAAGCATAATTACAAATTTATGCATATCAGTACTCTCAATATAAAAATTAACAATACCAGATCTATATACTGGATTCTCTGGACCAATTATTTTTATTTGTGGAATCTTTTTTAATTCTTCAGTTATATAAGTATTCAACTTCAACTCATGTTCTTTTATATCTTCAAAATCAAATTGATTTAAATACTTCACTGCCTCCCCTAACCCAATAATCCCAGCATAATTTTGCAAACCAGCTTCAAATTTCTCTGGAACTTCTAACATTTTATAACTATCGTAAGTAGAAAATTCTACTGTATCTCCACCCACCAAAAAAGGAGTTAATTTTTCTAAAAGTTTTTGTTTACCATAAAAAACTCCGGTACCTGTAGGCCCGAGCATCTTATGTCCAGAAAAAGCCAAAAAATCTACATCTAAATCTTGCACATCAATTTTTCTATGTGGAATACTCTGTGCTACGTCCAAACAAACTAAAGCATTGTTTTTGTGTGCAATTTCTATTATTTCTTTCGCTGGATTAGTGACACCATCTAAATTTGAAGTATGCACGATGGAAACAAGTTTTACCCCAGAAATTAATTTAGAAAAATTATCTAAATTAAAAGTGCCATCAACATTACCAGGAATTATTTTTACTTCTATACCTATTTTATCTCGAAGCAATAACCAAGGGATTAAATTTGAATTGTGCTCTTTATCAGAAACTAAAACTATATCCCCTTTTACCAGATCCAAAGAATTTGCAAGTAAATTTATACCCTCAGTCGTATTCCGAGTAAATATTATTTCATCTATACTTTTTGCATTTATAAATTTTGCTACAAGCTCCCTAGCTTCTTTTACTTTTTTTGTAACATTACTTCCTAATTTATGCAAACTCCTGTCACAAGCAGGAAAATTGAAATAATAATCATTCATAGCTTCTATGACACTATTTGGTTTTAGGCTCATACAAGCACTATCTAAATAGATAGGACTAACCCCATCTTTTTTGTTTAAAATATTAAAATCTACTCTTATTTTATCTAGATTTAACATAAAAACTATTCTGTCACAGCACTCATTGCTTCTCTCGTTTTTGGACCTACTATACCATCAGAAACTAGGCCTTTACTATCCTGCCATTGTTTTACTGCAGCTACTGTCTTTGGTCCCATTTTCCCATCTACTACCAAACTATAACCTAATTCACCATTCAAGAATCTCTGAAGTTCTCTTACTGCTTCGCCACTACTTCCTAATCTTAAAGTAGTAGAAGAAGAATCATAAACAGGAGGACCCATAAAGTCTGTCGTTCTACTACTAGCAGTCTTATTAAAATTGAATGAAGTTGTCGTCGTGACACCACCAGAGCTACTTACACACAATGCTCCTGCTGATGTTTGATACACTGTTCCTCCCGGACAATTTGGGTCATCTACTGTAGTAGGTAGAGTCGGATAATACGGAGCACCTGCTACTCCACCTCCAGGTGTCGTAGGACAAGGTTCACCTGTAATAGTATTAAATCGTCGACCAGCGGAACATTCTCCCCCAGAAGTTGCTGTAGTTGATTCAAGTTTCCATACTTTTACTGATCGATCACTGTTAGAACTGTAAACATAGGTAATTCCATTTAGAGAAAAAGAGTCGCGTGGACCATTTTCTATTATAAGATTACCTAAATGATTTACTTCAGGCTTAGGAGAATTTACAAAAGTATCTATCCATTTACCAGAGATAATATCAGAAAATAAGAAAGTACTTAATCCAACCGAACTAAAAGAGACAATACCATTATTTCCATTACCTACATCAAATCCAGTTACATGAAAACCTTTATACTTCTTAATATAATCAGAATATAAAGCAGTATTATTCTTGATAATCCAATTTATTTCTTTTTTAGAAAGATCAAATTTAAAAAGATTTATAGCACTATTTGCCCAAGAAAATATGTAATCCCCACCTAGAGAAGGAACCTTTACGGCATATCTAAAATCTATTTTTTTCTGCCCAGAAGGAATAGTCAATTTAGCAAGTGGCTCAGATTGATTAACAGATAAAAGTAAAACATCATTGTTTGCTGGTTGAATATGTCCAGTAGGATCACTAGCGCTTAGAGCGATATAAGAACCATCACCAAGCAATATCTTGGCTCCCAAAAGTTCGTAACTATTGAAATTTGGGAAATTACTTGGTAGTGGTGCCTCAATATTTTCTATGTTAGTTATATTCTTTGCACCTGTATCATAAAGAAGAATATAACTTGAATTCGCCTTAACTATATCTAAATATGATGAACCACCTACAAAATTGTGCAGAACAACTTTATCCTTCTGTGGAGATTTAAAAGCCAAAATATCATAATTTGTTTTTATTACACTATAGCTTCCATCTTTACTTCTAGTAGCAAGAACGGGAAGTGTCATTCCATGTTCTCCTGGTGCAATATCTTCAGCAGAATAAGTTATAACTCCTTGTGAAGAGAATCTAGGATTCATCGGATCAGTTAGAGAAAAAGAAGTCGGTGTAATTCTACTATAAGTAGAACGCATAAGATCCCCGCCAAATAAAAGAGGTGCGGAGCCAGTATAATTTAGTATTTTTGGACCATTACTCACACTGTCACCAAATCCACGTCTACAACCACCCCCAGATGCTGTGCCATACATACCCGCTTCCACACAACCAGATTCTGGAAAAATTATAGGATTTAATGCTTCAACTCTAGTGAGTTTTACTTTACCTGATGAATTGTTAACTATTGGCAATGTTATATTTCCTATCGCAGTACATTTCGCTCCTGAAATATCTGAAATCACCGTATAGCTTCCTCCAGAAAAATTAGGTCCCGTTTTTACTACTATCTCTGAGCTTCCACTCCATCTTCCTCCTGAAATTCTTATGTTTGAAAATAATGGGGAAACAGAGATATTTGGATTACTAGAAATTCCAGACAACCCAATATTTCCATTTACAATAGTAGAAGAACTCGCAGGAAGTTTAAATTTTACAACTGCACTACTATTTGGAGGTAATGAAACATCTGGAACACTACACTGTCCTGTACTTGAAGTTCCAGCACCTCCAGAAGCTGTGCCTGTAACATTCAAAGAGACTGTAGCTGTACCTAAAATATCAGGAGATCCACCTCCAGGACAACCACCGACAGGACAACCCGTGGAACAATTAACTTTAAAAGTTTGATTACCTACCTCTGCTAAACTTTGAGCATAAACTTTAAAATTTATAGAACTTGATCCTACAGGGATAACTTTTCCAGGACCAAAATCAGAATATAATCCATTTGAAAAATTTGTTGCAGAAACATAGACATAGTTTGAAGAAGAAGATGGAACATTTGAGCTAACTACAAAACTAAGCTCTCCCCCTTGTGCGATGCTCCCACTTGCTGGAGTGACAGAACAAGATGCTGGACCAGTTGATGCTGCTTCTACATTTACAGAAAACATAGCTAAGCTCATCACCGTCAACACCATAATCATTAAAATTTTATTAAGATTTTTCATGTTATTTCATAAATTAATAATAAATTAAAATACTTCAACACGATATTATTATATCACATATTTCCCTAATTTTGTCCTTTTTATAGAAAAAGCTAATCCTCCTATATCCAATATATTACCCAAGGAATTTGCTATTACCCTTACATAAGTACCGCTACTACATTTAATCTTTAAATTAGCCACATAATATTTTTTTTGATTACATTTTTCTTTTAAAAGCTCTTTTCCCCAGATTTTTAAAATTTCATCTTGTCTAAAATCTCCCTTTACTTTTTTTATTCGTTTTTCTATGTTTTTGAATAATTTTTCATTATTTATCTCTATTATCTTATCTAATTCTAATTTTTTAATAAAAACTTTTCTTTCTGGAATTTCCACTTCTTCTCCTGCCCTCGCATAATAAAACAATGGTTTCCCTTTTACTGTTTTGGAAGAATAGATGGGATATTTTTGAATTATTTCTCCTAGAAAACTTTTTAGATTTTCTTTTATTTGTTTTTTTAATTCGTGATTTGTAATTGATAATTTATAATTTTTTGTCACTTTACCTAAAATATCATAAGTATCAGTACTAAAACCAAAAAGAATCTGAAAATCATATTCTTTATCTAGTTTTAAATATTTTTCCTTAAATTTTGTCTCTTCACCTGCAAGTATCAATAAAAGGCCACTAGCCATAGGATCCAACCGACCAGCATAAGTCATTTTTATATCTTTATATTTCAAAATATTTTTTTGACGAAAATACTCCAAAGCTTCGAGTGGAGTCTCTCCTTCTTTTTTATTTAGAAGAATTATTTTTTTCACTTTGCGGAGGGTAGGAGATTCGAACTCCTGGTGGATTGCTCCACACACGCTTTCCAAGCGTGCGCACTAGACCGCTATGCGAACCCTCCTTGTGACTTTTCTATCCTAGCATATTTAAAAAATTTTTCTCATCTAATACTTTTACACTTAGTTTTTGTGCGTTTTTAAGCTTAGAACCAGGATCTTCTCCTGCAACTAGATAAGAAGTATTTTTTGAGACAGAACCTACTACCTTCCCTCCCAGAGCTAGTATCCTTTCTTTGGCAATTTCTCGCGACATAGCAGAGAGAGTTCCCGTAAGAACAAAATTAAGTCCAGCAAATTTACCAGCTTTTCTCTCTTCCATTTTTTCTACGACTACTCCATTCTCCTGTAATTTTTTTATAAAATTTAAATTATTTTTATCATTAAAAAAATCTTTTACACTTTTATAAACTGCTGGCCCTATATTTTCTATGTCATCTATCTCAGCAAGGACTCCCTTTGCTGAAGAAATTAATTTTTCTAAAGTACCAAAGTGATATGCCAAATCTCGAGCTGTCTCCTCGCCTACATGAAGTATACCTAGAACCCAAAGAAAATACGCAAGTGAAATATGTTTTTTATTTTCTATCTCATTAATTATATTTTCTGCAGATTTTTCTCCAAAACGTGAAAGTGGAGCGATATCTTCTTTAGTAAGAGTAAAAATATCTGCTGCATCGGTAATCAATCCCTCATCTTTAAACCTACGTAAAATCTTCGGACCCAACTCATAGATCCCAAAAACAGAAACAAAATGCTCTAAATATCTTTCATTTTTAGCTGGACATTTTTTATTATCACAATAATAAGCTACTGAAAGTTGCTCAGGTAAAAAATTTTTCTCGCGGAAGGTTCCACCCGTAGGGTGGAGTAAAGCGAAAGAATTTTTTACTTGAGCAACTTTTTTTTTCACCTCCCCACCACAAACAGGACAAACATCTGGTATTTTTACCTTCTTTTCTTTTCCTGTACGCATGCAAATGAGCACCTCCACTACTTTTGGTATCACATCCCCCGCTTTTTCTATCACTACCGTATCCCCTATCTTTAATCCTAGACGTTCTATTTGATCAAAATTATGCAAAGTTGCTTTAGAAACAATAGAGCCGGCTATAAGCGTAGGTTCAAAAATAGCGAGAGGTGTAAGCACGCCGGTGCGCCCTACGTTTATTTTTACATCTTTTACTATCGTAGTAGCTTTTTCTGCTGGATATTTAAAAGCTGACATATAACGTGGAGCTTTACCGACTACTCCTAAAACTTCTTGTAATTTCAAATCATCGACAGATATCACGACACCATCTGTACCATAAGGAAAATTAGGTCGTATTTTTTCAAATTTCCTGATAAAACTTATAACCTGATCCAAACTCTTGCAGTGCGCTTCGTTTGAGTCTACCTGAAAACCCAAATCTTTTAGATACTTGTGTTTATCAGAATGCTTTAACATATTTTTTCCACCCGAAACTTCTGCTATATCGTAAGCAAAAAAATCTAATTTTCTTTCTGCTGAAAGTTTTGGATCTAATTGGCGTAAACTTCCAGCTGCTGCATTTCTAGTATTTGCAAAAAGAATCTTTCCCTCTTTTTCATTAGTAAGATTTAATTTATGTAAAACCTTTTTAGACATTACTGCTTCACCTCTGACTTCTAGATATTTAGGAAGTACTCCTCCCCCTGCTAAGGGGGAGGTTGGGAGGGGGTCTAATACAATAGGAATAGAATGTATAGTCTTTAAATTTTCTGTAATATCTTCTCCCACAAATCCATCTCCTCTCGTAGCACCTCGTACAAACTTTCCATCTTCATAAAGAAGAGACACAGCAAGCCCGTCAAATTTTACTTCACAAAAATAATTCACCTCACCCCCTGCCCCCCTCTCCTTGTTAAGGAGAGGGGGCATAAGTTTTTTCACTCTATTTTCCCAATCAAAAAGTTCTTCCTTACTAAAAACATCATTAAGTGAAAGCATCCTAATCTTATGCTTTACTTTAACAAATTTATCTAATGGTTTTCCTCCCACTCTATTTTCCGGAGCATTCAAATCAATAAGTTCAGGATATTTTTTTAAAAGCTCTCTCAATTCACGATTTAGAGAATCATAAATATCATCAGTCACTTCTGGTGCATCTTCTATATGATATGCATCTCGAAGCCGTGCAATCTCATCTCGTAATTTTTGTATTCGCTTAATCTCGGCAAGACTAGCTTTTTTTTCTATTTTTAATTTATTCATTTATTCTTACTTTCTTTTAAGGTGTTGTTCCGGCAGAAATATCTACATGGTATGTGACTTTCAGCTCGCGTTCAACTCGATTAGAACTTGTTGGATCACAATTAGCATCACCCACATTGTATCCTTTTGAAATAATTGTTGTTTTTATTACTGAAGGATCCGAGGCATTATTTTTTTCAATATTTATTTTGGCACAACTTACACCCAAACTGCCCAGGCCAAAAACAACAAAATCTTCAGATGTTATTCCGCCTGGAGGTGGTACCATAGGATTAAGCTTATCGTCAAAAAGAACAGACTCAATACCTGTGTCTGCAGCAAAAAATGCATCATTTGTATCCCTGGCTGAAGTTGCAAACTTCACTTCTTTTAATGCAATATCAGAAATTCCCAAAGCTATCGATAAAATAATTGCAGAAAGAGTGACAGCAAAAAGTATCACGAACCCTTTATTTTTTTGTAAATTTTTATATTTCATTTTTTAATTTACTCTATCCAATTAAATAAATTTTCTGAAAAAGTTATACTATAATTCCCTGAACCTTGTGTCCAAGAAACAGTAGAATAAACTTTTATCTCATCATCACTAACTGCCTCCGTCCAAAGCTTGCGAGTAAACCCAGAGTCCGTACCAATTGAATAAGTATCATAACCTCCATTATTAATATATAATTTACAATCAAAAGCGATGGAACATAAATGTAAATCATCATCAAAAAAATAATCAGATATTGGACGATCGAAACCACATTCATTACCAGCAACACATTCAGATATAGTATCTACAAAATAATCCCACGATGTTCCATTGACATCTGGAAATAAAACATAAGCATCACGTGCGTTTCTCACATACTCAATTCCCTCTTGGGCTAAATAGGTAGCTACCATTTTCTTTTTAGCATAACCAGTATCAGAAATACCAGAAGCTAGTACTGATATTAAACCAAGAATAGATACAGTAAAAATAGAAATAGCAACGAGTGTCTCTACTAATGTAAAAGCTTTGTTTTTATTAATTTTTTTAAAAAATTCATGCATCTATTTATAATTTGTAATTAATAATTCGTAATTGTTTTTATATATCTATTTGCCTTTGAGATACCGAAGTCTGCAGAGAAAAAGGAGTTTCAATATTTTGATAAGTTATTTTTCCGACTAATTTAATTGTTACAAAAGGTTGCTGAAGGTCACCCGATGGTGGTTCTGCTCCAAAAACTGAAATACTAGAAATTGAGTCAATTTTAATTTCTTCAGGATTAAGTATTATAAAAGTTCCATCTGCTCCACCCAAAACAGATTTTCGAATTGTGCCATCATCATATATCACATATACCCATTGACTTCCATCGATAGAAGATTTAAAAGAAATACCACCACCATCTATACAGCTATAGGGATTTGTACCACTGATACTGCCTCCATCAGTTCCATCTATACAATGATAATCATACCCCGTTCTCAAATTTCTAGACATATCTTCCATAATAAAACTCAAATTATCTATTATAGAGCGCATATTTTGTGACTTATTGTGCAGCACATTTGCATTTAATAGTGCTCCCATACCAGCCATTATAATTATAATAAAAAGAGAAATAGCAATCATTGTTTCAATAATCGTATACCCTTTATTTTTTTTATTATTTTTATTTTGCATTTCTTTATAACTACTTAGTTTGCTTGTATTCTGCCTGAAGGATATATTCTTATCAAAGAAGTGACGCCTTTGGGTGAACTTATTGTAATCAACATATAATCAAAACTAGGTAATGGTAAACCATTTGAACCAGTGAAAACAGCACTAGAATTTGGTCTTTTAAAAGTAATAGAAAAAGGACTTGTTATCAAAGTTGGGCTAGCTCCATTATAGCTTTCAATTTTAGATATATAATTATTTTTTGTAATAATTATTGTCTCTAATTCTTCTCCGGGTTCATAACCATTGAAATTGTTTATATCAACAAAATAAATAAATTGGTTTTGTGTAGCTATATCAAAATAAATTCCATAAGATGGTTTCCACGTTGTCGGATTATATATAAAAGAAATAGGTGGTAATATACCGCTCAAAGATGATTTTTGAGCTTCTACAATTTTTAAACCAATATCGCTACCTAAATTTTTTATATCAACGTTAGCCTGAAAATCTCCATAATTATAAATCGCGACAGAAGATAAAAGAGAAAAAATACTTAAAACTACAATGAGCTCTACATAAGTCATCCCGTTAGAAGCAGATCGCGATCGCAAAAGTACTTTTGTTATTTTTATCTCCTTTATTAATTTTTGTAAATATTTGTTTATCATAAAGTTTCGCGATCGCGGCTTCTAACGGGATCATGCCATCCTAATTTAGAACAAATGCAGTTCAAATATAAAAGCTAAAAACGACCCCAAAACTAAATACGGCGCAAATGGAATTTCAGTTTTCATACCGTAATTCTTTTTAAAGATTATCAAAAGCAAACCCATGATAGCTCCAATCCAAAAAGAGATTACTGCACCAGAAAGAACTCCAGAAAGTCCTAGCATCCACCCTAGTCCTACTGCGAGCTTCGCATCCCCTAGGCCCATCCAGGTCCCTTTTGAAACAAGCCAAAACAAAGCAAAAGGAATTGCTATTATTAATCCTGACAAAAATTCCAACACTGAAGGAAAGTGCAAATAAAAACTATAATTGCTAAATAAAAATAATCCAATAAAAGCCAAAACACCAAAAACGATAGATAGAATGTCGGGGATTATTTTATGCTTAATATCATAAGTAGCTATGATAACCAAAAGAGAAAACATCAGAGCATAATACGCATAAGTAAAGCTAAACAGGATAGTATCCAAAAAGAAAATATCCTGAAACTTTACAAATAACAATGCAAAGATCAATCCGACTATAAATTCAACGATAGGATACTGTGCAGATATTTTTATCTTACAATTTTTGCATCTGCCCAATAAAAAAAGAAAACTAAACAATGGCACTAACTCATACCAAGAAAGCTTGTGTCCACAAGTCATACATCCACTCCTGCCCCCAAAAGTTCTTTGTGTGTTGAAACGAAAAATAACAACATTCAAAAAACTTCCGATAACCAGTCCTAGAATGAAGAAAATTGTTGTAAGAATAATAATCATAAATAACTAACCCACAAACCTAGTTACAACTAAAAGTACTTGCATTTATAGCAGAAGAAGGAAGAGATGCGACTTGTTTAGATTTTCCTGTACTATCTACGCACCAAGAAGTATTCGCAGTTACTTTCAAACCTACAGCCACTGCCCAAGCAGTAGAAGAGTTGTAACAAGAACTTCCATTGCCTCTCAATACTGCTTCTGCTATAGCGTCTGCTATAATTTTATTTCTAGAGAGCATATTTGTACCTGATGCATTGTAAACAGGGCAAGTGCTGATAGGTAATACAACGCCAGTACCTGCTGGTAAATATGAATTTCCATTATCAGCCAAAAAAATCTCTGCTTGATTGGCCACCGTATGTAAATTTGTAGCTATTGCTTTATCTTCTCCTCTCTTTTTTGCACTATTAAGTGAGGCCAAAACTACTGAAGCCAATACACCAATGATAGCAACGACAACCAACAATTCAATCAACGTAAAACCCGATTTAAAACTTTTGCTCAGATTCTTCATAAAATATAACTAAAATTTTGTATAATAAAAATCGGCCTATGTAATACTTTTATTATATCAATAAGCGAGGAGCATAAGCAAATTATTTGTTTAATGTCCGAGTGACATTGATATATGGTAATCCATATATCATAGATCTGATTAACAAAAAACCACCTTTTGGGTGGTTTTTTGTTAATAAATCGTTAAAAAATAAATTTATTATTCTACACAAGCACCTGAAGCAACTTCTGCTGTTATACCAGTCTGATCAAGAGTAGCAACAGTGATTGCTTTTGATTTTCCTGTACTATCAACACACCATCCGGAACCGGCTGTATTTGCAGTAGCAGTTTTTAGTATGGTTGCTGCTGCCCATGCGGTACCTCCAACAGTAGCCGAACATGCGCTAGCATAGCCTCCCGCAGATTGTGCGGCAGCAATAGCTGCGGCAACATTAGTCTGACCAAAGATATTAGCAGCACCTGAAGCTGGACAAGCTCCTGAAGCAACTGCAGCTGGTGTAGTAGCATTACATGCTCCACTGTTAGTATAACAACCCAAGCTATCGTATTGAATTTCAGCCTGAGCACGGATGTTTGCCAAGTTTGCTTTGATTGCAGCATCAGCACCTTTTGAACGTGCAGTGTTTAGTGAGGCCAAAACTACTGAAGCCAAGATACCAATGATAGCGACGACAACCAACAATTCAATCAACGTAAAACCTTTCTTTAAATTCTTCATAATAAAATTTATAAACTAATAATTAAAACTTATAATAAAATTTCGACTTATTTTTAATACATACATTATATAACAATATACACAAAAAAGTTATCCACACCCTGTCGTTCGCGAACGACGGGGTCCACAGCCTAACTGATACTACCCGCCATATTGTATATAGGCATCAACACAGAGACTAGGAGTATTCCCACCCCTAGACCCAAAACGACTATCATCACCGGCTCTATGAGGCCCACGAGTGTATCTACAGCATCATCTACTTCACGTTTATAGAAATCAGTCAATGTTTTTAATATAGAACCTAATGATCCTGTCTCCTCACCCACTTGCACCATCTGTATCATTATTCCAGGAATCTGTTCTGTATGTTTTTCAAATGCTGATGATAAGGACAAACCAGACTTTACTCCATCTGTCACTTCTGCTAATAAATCTTTATAAGCCAAAGATCCGACGACTTGTCCTGTGATATCTATAGCCCGAACGATAGGCACTCCAGAACTAAGCATTGTATTTAGATTATCTGTTATTCTTGAAAGATAGAGTTTTTTATACAAATTACCTACTGCAGGAGTAGAAAGACGCAAGGTATCAAGATAAATCTTTCCTTTAGGAGTAGAAGATAAACGCCAAATCCAAATTCCCAAAAGAACTAAAAATATTAAACCCAAAAATCCATAATTAACAAACAAGTTTGAAATTGCTATGACTATCTTTGTAAAAAAAGGTACTTCTTGCCCAGAGTCTAAAATAATAGAAGAAAGTTTTGGTATGACTACAGTAAACATCAATGTCATAACAACAAAAAATGTGATAATAACAAAAGCAGGATAGATAAGCGCATTTCTGGTTTTTGAAGTAAGAGCATATTGACGATCCAAATACTCTGCTAAATGTAAAAAAGTTTGATTGAGTTTTCCCGTTTCTTCTCCAACCTTGACCATATTTACATAAAAATCAGAAAATACATCTGGATGTCGAGCAAGCGAACCAGAAATAGAAACTCCAGCTTGGAGATCATCTACTATTTGAACAAGCTTACGTCCTAAAAGTTTATTTTCAGTATTAACTGAAAGCATAGAAAAAGCTTTCAGAGCAGATACTTGCGCTTCAAATAAAGTCGCAATTTGTCTAGAAAGAATAACAATATCTTTTGATTTCACTTTTTCAAAAAATGAAAATTCAAAAATCGATTTATTCTCTGATTCTTCTTTTATAGAGATTACTACTAGACCTCTACGTTGCAATCCACTGATTGCTATATCTCTATTTGAAGCATCTATTTCACCTTCTCTAGTTGCTCCTTTATCATCTATCGCTTTATATTTGAATAACATAGAATCAATTATGAATTAAAAATTTTAAATTATAAATTATAAATTATAAATTTATATTAGTCTCTCAAGACCTTTTGGATTTAATGAATACTGATAAGCATTTTCAATAGAAATCTCTCCAGCTCGGACAAGTTCAAGTAATGAATGATTTAAATCCACCATTCCGGATTCCATGCCTGTCTCGATAACTACATCTATCTCATGAGTACGTTTTTCTCTAATTAAATTAGACACAGCGTTATTGTTTAATAGAAGTTCATAAGCAGGGACTAATCCTCCTGAAATTTTAGGCACAAGCCTCTGAGAAAAAATACCGAGCAATGAAGCTGCGAGCTGTCCTCGTATTTGATCTTGTTGACTGCCCGGAAAAGAGTCTATTATTCTATCAATTGTTTGTGAAGCATTGTTCGTATGTAAAGTAGAAAGCACTAAGTGTCCAGTCTCTGCAGCTGTAACAGCCGTTGAGATAGTCTCTGGTGTACGCATTTCTCCAATCATAATTACATTTACATCTTGACGAAATACTTCCTTTAGAGCTACATGAAAATCTTTAGTATCTATACCTACTTCACGTTGATTAATTATAGATTTGTTTGGTGTATATACGTGTTCTATGGGGTCTTCTATCGTTATTATATTTCGTGCCTGTTCATTGTTGATAACATTTATCATTGCAGATAAAGTCGTAGACTTTCCTTGCCCGACTGGGCCTACTACTAGAAAAAAACCTTGTTTCTTTTTAGCTAATTCAGCCAAAATTGGAGGTAATTTTAATTCTGTCATAGTCTGAACCTTTGGCACGAGTCTAAATACAATATTGATTAATCCTTTTTGAAAAAAAGCATTACCACGAAGTCTCGCTTCTCCACGAAAATCATAAGAAAAATCAACTTCTTGATTTTCTTTAAATAAACTTATTTTTGTTTTATCTAAAACTTCACCTAAAAAACCCAACATATCTTCTTGTGTCAAAATCGGATGTTTAGTTAGAAAGATAAGTTCTCCTGCAACTCGAATAGCTGGATTACGACCCACACCCAAGTGTAAATCAGAACCATCTTCATGAATAACATTTAAAATAAGTGTTTCTAATTCTTTTTTATAATCCATCCCGTTAGAAATTTATACTAATAATCAATACCTATATATTATAACCCGTTTTCAATGTTTTCGTTATTTCTAACGGGATCCATTTTTTTGTAATTGTTAATTCGTAATTTTTTTAGAGTTTTTTTCTAAAATTGCTACAACTTGTTCTATGACTTCTGCTGGAATAAAATTCGCTTTTACAATATAACCTGAAACTCCTAATTTTTGACCCTCATCAATATCTTTTTGCTCACTTTTATTGGACAAAATTATCTTCATACAATTGGGACATAATTTTTGATTGTTTATTTCAGACAAAACTTCAAAACCATTCATCTCTGGCATAATTATATCCATCAACATAAGATCTGGGCTAAGCCCACCTTTTAATTTTTCTAATGCATGAACTCCACTCGAAGCAGTATAAACTTCAAAATTATTTTGACTAAATTTGAGAGCATACATGTCTAAAAGAAAATTGTCATCATCTACTATTAAAATTTTTTTCTTATTTCCTTCCATATATTTCTCTTATTACAATTATACTATAAAGCGAGCTTTTAAACTACTCTTTTTCATTGTTAAAATTATATACTTCAGTAAATGGTATTATACCATCTAAAGCTTTTAACATTGCATCTTCTCTCATCATAAGCATACCATTCTCTCTAGCAGATTTATATATAGCTCCATTTGTAGGATCTTTCAAAATAACAGCTTGCATCTCCTTATCTATCTTGAACATTTCAAAAACTGCAATACGACCCCTCGTACCAGAAGGACATTCTCCTGAAGAAACTGTCTCATACATTTCTTTTCTTAATGAAAGATCTTTTTTAAATTCAGCTGGTAAATCTTTCATCTGTTCTTCTATCTGCTTCAAAACTCCAGGATCCATAGGTACAAGCTTTCGAGACGAAGGACAAGTCATACGAGCCAAACGTTGTGCAATAGAAACAATCAAAGTAGGTGCAATAAGGTATGGGTCCACTCCCATGTCTACTAGACGTGGCACAGCACCAATAGCGTTGTTAGTGTGAAGAGTCGAAATCACGAGGTGGCCAGTCAATGCAGCCTGAATAGCAAGCTGTGCAGTCTCTTTATCACGTATTTCTCCGACCATTATGATATCTGGGTCCTGACGTAAAATCGAACGAAGTCCAGAAGCAAAAGTATAACCTATCTCTGGCATCATTTGAGACTGATTTATATCTGGCATATGATATTCTACTGGATCTTCTAATGAAATAATATTACTTTTTTCTTTATCTAATTCATTCATTATTGAATAAAGAGTAGTGGACTTTCCTGAACCTGTGGGTCCAGTAATTAAAATAAGTCCATAAGGTTTTTTTATTGCTTCTCTTATTATCCCCAAATTTACCTCCGACAATCCGAGTTCTTCGAGTGGTTTGACTCCTTTTTCTGAGTCCAAAATACGCATAACAACTTTTTCTCCATAATATGCGGGCATAGTAGAAACACGAAAATCAATTTTTCGTCCATCAATACTTGTACTAAAAGATCCATCTTGTGGTTTACGTTTTTCGTCCAAACGTAACTTCGCAAGTATTTTTATACGAGCGACAATTCCACCATAAACATTTGGAGGTAATACAATAGAAGTATACAATTCACCATCCACACGGAAACGTATTTTTACTTTCTCTCCGGTAAATTCAATATGGATATCAGAAGCATCCCCTTCTATAGCATTACGCAATACGACAGCTACTATTTTTATAACAGGGGCGTCTTCGACAATTTTAGCCTCTTCCCCCGGTCTAATATTTTTAATTTCTTTACTGAGATTCTCGGCATTTAAATTTTTAACATCTGCAATATCTTCTTGATTCAACTCATTTAGTGCCTCTTCAACCTGACTACCGAGTCCTTTGTAAGTCTGCATTATGCCCTCATAATCAGTCTTAGAAATAAGAAAAACTTTAAAAGGAAGACCTATTTTTGTAGAGATAAACTGCAAAGCATCCATGGCTTGTATATTTTCAGGATCCATTACTCCAACTTCGAGCACACCATCTCTCAATTCAATTGGAACAAAACGATAATGTAGTGCTGAATCCTCTGAAATATATTTTAAAACACTAAAAGATATCTCTTGAGAATTTACTTTTCTTATTGGGATACCAAGATATTCTCCTTTTGTTTCAAGAATTTTTTCTTCTGAAATACCAGACTCTAAAAGCACTTCTTCAATATTTCCATTATATTCCTCTTTGGCACGACTTTTAATTTCACCTATTTGGCTACTTTTGATGATTCCCTTTTTAGCTAATACTTCTAAAAAACTCATAATTAAATTATTTATTAAGGAACAACAGGCGCAGGAGTGGTTGTGTCATCAGGAATTATAGTAGTAGGTGCTGTTTGTGTCGTACTTTGTGTTATCTCTAGATCATTGCCAAAAGGTGCAAATGGATTAGGCCTGCCTTCATTTCCATCTGGCTCAAGTACAATACTAGAATCTTTCAAGTTGAAAAATGCTGGATCAGATAAAATACTATCATCTAATTTTATATTTTTTACATTCAATAATAATGTGAGGAAATCTTTGGCAAGTAAAGAAGTAGTATTCGGATTAATATCTGTAGAAGTACTATTCACATCTGGCAAAACTGTGTTCGATGGTGATGAAACTAAATTAGCTTCTTCCGGAGAAGGTTTTATAAAAAAAATATAAATCAAAACAAAAGTTGCTGCAATTGCTGTGAATATTATAATGTTTTTGATTTTTGGCATATTTTTATTTTATTCTAATTTTTTAACCAATAAGTCTTAATTTTAAAATTATACTTATATATACCAGCAGAAGATGTTCTTTGGGTAGCACTAGAGCCTGAACTAATTATATTTTCAGATGAAAATGTAATCGAAGACATGTCCACAATTCTTAAGTTATTTTCCAAATCTTTAGTAAAATTGATAAAATCATTATATGTCCCTGATGTTGAAAATTCTAAATCAAAAATACCATAATTTTTAGAATTAGAAACTGTCTCACCGCCTCGGACAATCCCCGGACCAGTATCTGTAGCACTTTTATCTACTACATTATATTTTACATCTTTTAATACCATTCCATAAGGTAATGCTATTTTTTCTATTTCTAAAATCAAACGAATATTGTCAACATTTTCAGGTAAAAGTTTTTCTAATTTTAGCAAATCATTTTTATTGATAGAATTAAATTTAGCGGTCAATTTATCTCTTTCGTTTTCAAGTGCTTTTGCATTATCGAGTGCTTCATTATAAGAAGCAACTTCTTCTTTTAACACAAAAATCTCATTGTAGATAGGATTGGCAAATACAAAAAAGAAAGTAAAAGCAATTCCTACTAAAATAATTGGCGTAATAAATCTCATCATAAAAATTAAATCTATCTAATTCTGCGTTAAAATCATTTGCTTATAATTAACAAAACTTGGATCGACCGAAAATTCTAAATCAAAAACAACATTACCATTATTGTCCAAAACTAAATTTGAAAAAATAGGATCAATTAAATTTTTATTTTTTGTAAATAAATCAGACTGAAGAGCAATTGCACGATACCCCATTGCAACTCCAGACATTTTAATACTTATACTTGTGTTTTGTTTTGTATTTTGATTTGTTACCAAATCGTAACTAAATTTAGTGTAACGAACAGTCTTCATAGTAATCTCTTCAAGCACTTTAAAAACAGGAGTAGTGACTATATGTTTTGACAAAATTTCATTTGCCGCCGTCAAACGCTTATCCAAAATCTGAAGTTCTACTATCTTAGAAGGTTCAAATCTATTTTGAGCCAAAGTCAAGGTATTTTGCATGCCAACAATACTTTTTTCGATAATACCTTTATAAAAATAAAGTCCTCCTGTCGCGAGAAGAACAGCAAATAAAATAAATAAAGAAATTATTAGAAAAATGCTAACAGGCTGTGAAGAAGTAGAGCGTTCCTTCACTACAGGTTTCTGAGGTATAAATGATGTTTGAAAATTTTGATCCATCCCGTTAGAAATCTACTTAACACACTTTACTTTATAATCATATCCCGTTTGTAAATTTTTTGGAATTTCTAACGGGATCCATTTTCTCTATTCTATTATCTCACTTATTGTAATTTTCGCAATGCTAAACCGAGTGCAACTGCAAATTCAGGACCCATAGTCAAAAGAACTTTCTCTAAAAACGCTGGTGCACCGACTTTTGAAAAAGGATGACCGATTTCTATCTCTGCTCTGAAATTATTTATTGCTACTTCTTGAAGACCTTTTAGTAAAGATCCACCACCCGTAAATATTACTTTACTGATAGTACGACCATCTTTCTTCTCGTATCCTAATAATACATTATTTATTTCAGAAAAGATATAATCGACATGAACTTTAATTATATCAGCCAAACTCTTTTCTGCAGGATTTCCAAAAAGGCCAAATTCTTTTTTCATTTTTTCTGCATCAATAAAAGGAATACTCAAAGATTTAGATATAGCGCTCGTAATGTCTGCTCCTCCCCTGTCTATAGTGTGATAATTTTTAATCATACCAAATTCAACAATGGAAAGTTTTGTAGAAGATGCGCCAAAATCTACCAATAAGACAGGTGAAAGCTCGTGCTCAAAATTTGCACGTATAGATGAAAATACTTCAATCTCTAAAAAAGATGCGGACAGTTTTGATTCTGAGACAATAGAACGATATCTTGCGACAGAATCATTTTGAGTGGCTACTACAAGTACTGTCGTTTTATCTCCATCATTTATTATTAAATCCGGATTATTCATTTCTTCAAAAGAAGCTTCTTTTTTGGGCAATATAAAATAATCAATAGACACTTCAGTTATCGGAACTGGAATATATTTACGAGCCTCAGTCGGAACAATAGTAGCGATATCAGAATTTCCTACTTGTGAAGGAAGTTCTAGAGTAAAAATCAAACTTGATTGAACTGGTAGAGAAAGAGCCAAGGATTTATTGCTGACATCAGACTGCTTAAGGACCTCCGCTAGAGCTAAGGCAATCTTTTCAACAGGCAAATTTGTGACTCTTCCAGCCTCAACATCAGCATAAGGACCAAGAGCGATAGAACCGTAAGTTTCAAGCATAGCCTTTCCCCCTTTTCGTCTTATTTCTACGACTTTTATAGCAGAAGAACCGATGTCCACACCGACAGCACTATCTATATCGCCCCCACTAATTTTATTAAACCCTGAAAAAAGATTTTTTAATAAGTTGCTCATTTTATTTTATGCTAGAATTATAACATAAACCTGTCCCGTTAGAAATACACATGAATCTAATAAACTATAAAACATTATTAATGAAATTTCTAATGGGATGCGATTTTTAAACACCATATTGGATATAATCTTCCCCGTAAAATGTGTCTGGTGCGATAAAAACGGAGTTGATTTATGCACAGAATGCTTAAAAGACATCCCCGAAGCAGAAAGAGAGAGCGCAAAATGGATTTTTCCACTTTATGACTATCGTGACAAAATTATCAAAAAATCATTGTGGCTCCTCAAGTATAAAGGTAGAAAAAAATTAGCCAGCATATTTGCAAAAAATATGTATGAGAAAATTCTAGAAGAACTTTCAGATTTAAGTATTATGGAAAATTTCTCTGAACCCATTTTGATCCCTATTCCCCTGTCTTCTAAAAGATATAGAGAGCGCGGTTTTAACCAGTCAGAATTACTTTGTGAGGAATTAATAAAAATAGACCATCTACGCCATGGCGTAGATATGCAATTAGAAAAAAATATTTTAATCAAAATAAAAGACACCGAACATCAGGCACGCATCAAAAACCGCAATGAAAGGATCAAAAATATGACTGGAACTTTCGCCATAAAAGACCTAGAAAAAAATAAAAAATTAATAATGAAGAAAAATATAATTTTAATAGATGATATCTTGACCACCGGAGCCACTTTGAGTGAAGCCAGAAAAGTTTTACGGCAAGCGGGCGCGCGCAAAGTGATAGCATTTACAGTGGCGCACTAAAATATATTTCTGCTATACCCCCACACTTATTTGGCATTTTGAATAAAATAAGTGTGGGGGTATACTGTCTTCTATGAAACATTGTAAAGATTGTGAACCCGCCCAAGAAATACATATGATGTCTGTCGTTTTTGGATGGATAGATCAGCCACTTTTTAATTTAATGGAAATAATTTTTAAGAATACCGCTGAAGCTATATCCAATAAAATCTCCCTCCCCTTTTTCAAACTGATGACTTTTTTAAAACTCGGGTATTATAGTGATGAGCCGGATGCCAAAGATTCTTGGCGCACCAAATGTTTTTGGGAAGAGGCAAAAAGACGCGGTATAAAAATGCGAGAATTTCACTTGGGCCCCGTCAGGGACGGTTTTGTAGCGGAACATAATGGCAAGACTATTCTTTTTGACGGCTTGCCTCGTCCAGGACTTAAAGAATCTTCTGCGCTAAAGTGGATGGACAATAAAGGAGTAATGAAAACAAAGTTTTTAAAAGAAGGTATACCTGTGGCTCCTGGAGGAGTGGCTTTTACAAAAAAAACTGCTTTAAAAATTTTTAACAGCATAGAAAAACCGGTAATTACTAAACCAAACCTAGGCTCCAGAAGCAGACACACAACAATACATATAAACACCGAGGAAGATTTGGTAATCGCTTTCAAAAAAGCCAAAAAACTTTCTCCACTTGTTGTTATAGAAGAAGAACTAAAAGGAGATTTATTTAGAGGAACCCTAATAGGTGAAAAATTAGTCGGTGTAGTAAAACGTGATCAACCAGCCGTAAAAGGAGATGGAATTCATGCTTTACAAGAATTATTAGATGAAGAAAATAAAAGACCAGAGAGAAATGGCCCAATTTTTCATAAAATAACTATAGATAAAGAAGCTCAAGTAGAATTACAGAGACAAAACATATCATTAACAGGTATTCCAGAAAAAGACAGGGTTGTAACTTTCTCTCAAAAAACAAGTAGAGGGTGCGGGGGGACAACCACCGAAGTGACAGACATTATTCATCCTGACAATAAAGAAATGCTAGAAAAAGTAGGTGCTTTTCTAAAAGACCCACTAGTGGGAGTGGATTTTATAATTGGAGATATCACCAAATCGTGGAAAGAAGAAAAACACTGTGGAATTATTGAATGCAATAGTCTCCCCTTCATAGACTTACACCATTACGTAATGTTTGGAAAACCACAAAACGTCGCTGGAAAACTTTGGAATTTGGTATTACCTGAATCTAAAATAGACTAAACTAAATCAAAAATACACAGGGTTCCCCTGTGTATTTTGCTTATTTATTCTTAAATATTTTTACCAAGTTGTTAACGCTGCTCTGACCCAAGTATTTGTCGCTGAACAAACATATATATGAGCAGCCGCAACTCGAATTTCTCCCGCAACACAAGCAACTGTCGCATTCGCTGGTGCAGTCTGGAGAGCGGAAAGATAAAATGCTGACGCAGTTACTTTTGCTTGTTTGGCACTTCCAGCAAAAACATCCACTACATTTTCATCTCCAAGAACAACAGTATTGTCTGCAGATACATAAGCTTGATAACCCAAGGCAGTAGAATTTGTTCTTTGGGTGGCAGAACCTAGACCAGACTGATAACCAAAAAAAGTCAAAGAAGAGCCGGTGGTAACATTGTTTGTACTAGCTGGTGTTGCTCCGGAAACATATCCCGCTTCGTGCCCAATAGCTGTATTTCCATCTCCAGTTGTATTGCTATATAAAGCATAAGAACCTATGCCAATTCTTCCTACGGCATCAGTCGTTCTCGCTAAAACAAATCGCCCAATACCAATATTATCCTGACCATCATATAACCACGACATTGAATATGATCCTATGGCTATATTACCATAAGCATTGTTTACTGATTCAGCAGCAATGTTCCCTATAGCAACATTCTCCTCAGCCCCAAATGAATAATACATAGCATTGCCTCCAATAGCTACGTTCTTTGACCCTGTTGTATTCTGACGCATTGCATAACTTCCTATAGCAGTGTTACCGACATCAGTGTTTGATTCAAGAGCAAAAGATCCTACGGCAGTATTATAATTACCCCAAACCACACTATTTAATGCTTTAAAACCAACAGCAGTATTATCCTTTGCTCGCCCATTAGAAGCAAGAGCCAAACTACCAAAAGCAGTATTATGGTTACCTGGATATTCAAAGCCTTCAAAAGCAGTTTGAGATAAAGCAGAAAGACCAAAAGCGGTATTCGTATTATCATCCAACAATCCTTGTCCTATATATATTCCATCTACCGTCAACGCATCCGTCGTCTTGTTGTAGGTTAATCCTGCATCTCCTCCAAAAGCTCCATCATCATTGAATTGAACTTGAGTATCAGATCCCCCTACTCCTCCAGCACTAGCCCAAGTCAATATCCCACTACCATCTGTCTGTAAGAATTGTCCTGATGTGCCAGCATTTGTAGGTAAAGTCAAACTGTAAGTACCTGCAGTAGCTGCAGGAGCAATAGTGACTACTCCAGAAGTACTACCAGCAAGTAATATAGAACCTGTATTTACACTAGTTACACCTGTGCCTGTGATAGCGCTAGAGCTAAATGTAAATGAAGCTAGAGCTTGTGTGGTAAATGCAAAGGTTAATACTAATATTAGAATACTTAATGTTTTTTTGTTCATCCCGTTAGAGATTTTTTTATTTATATTCATCATAATATTTTTTATTTAGAAACCTATTAGATTAATCTCTAACAAGATTCATATTTATATCATGACAAGGTTAAACCTTGTCAAAAAATTTAAAATTAAATTCGACTTTTTTAATACTTCCATTATGACACACACACACACACACAAGTTTGGTGAGGTAAAAATGTGGATAACTTTCCCATGTTAAACACTCAGTGTTTAACAATTTAGTTTTGAGATTTAAAAGAAATTTCAGACTTTGGATCAAAAGCATTTGGATCCATTTTTAAGTACGAGATATGTTTTTCTTGTACAGCAAAAGAACCCAAGAATTTTAGAAAATCTTCTCTTTTATTTATTTCTCCTTTCTCTTCTAGATGTTCAATAGGGTGTGATTCTGGGGTAAATTCATAATGGCCACATATCTCTCCATCTTTATAAACTCGCAGGTGATATTGATCTTGAAAATCTGTTAACTTTCTCCAACTCAAGACTTGATCTTCATCTATCCAAGCGATGAAATGATTACCAAATCCCCATTTTTGATGTAGATGATTCTTTAGCTCTTCCAAGGTCTTTCCTGGCGCCAACCAACCGAGATGATATTTTTGTCTTCCCTTCTTGTGCCAAACTACACCCATTTTCAAAAGAAATTGCCTAGTAGGCAAAAAGAAACTGTAAATAAAATTCCAAATTTTTTGTTTTATTTTATCAAAAAATGTCATAAATTATTTCTGGCGGAGAGAGAGGGATTCGAACCCTCGGTCCTTTTAAGGGGACGACAGTTTAGTAAACTGTTGGTTTAAACCACTCACCCATCTCTCCTAAACCTAAAAGGAGTATAGCAGAAAAATGGAAAAATGACAGTAATATGTTAGAGTAATTACGTAATCGATTATGTAATTAAATACGTATTCGAATACGTATGGAGCCGTGTCAGAGTGGTCTAACGTACCTCTTTGCTAAAGAGGCAGGGGCTTCAAAACCCCTCGACGGTTCGAATCCGTCCGGCTCCGCCAGATTTATAGACTTAAGTAGTTTTCTTTTTTAAATCTTTTGCAGTTTTTGTAACTTTTTTACTTATTCCTTCCCATTCACTCTTTAATTTTTTACTAAGAGCTTTTATATCATTTTCGTGAATTTTATATTGCTTGGCGTAGTTTGCTGAAATAGTATCTACCACCTTATGATAAACTGGTGCTGTTTTTGTTTTAGCTTTTTTTATCTCTTCTTCTACTTCTTTTTTTATTTTTACAACTAAAGCTTTTGCTTGTTTTTGATGCGTCTTAGCCTTAGGTCCAAATAAATAATAAGCTCCTGCTGCTAATGTCGCTACTCCAGCTCCTATCGCTACTTTTTTAGTTCCTGACATTTTTTTAGTTTTTTTCATATATTTTTTATGTTACGAATAATTTTTAATTTTTTCGACTTTTTTTCTTCTTCCTAAAAAGGAAACCAAACACAGCACTATCTCGCACATCTTCAAGCATCTCTTTAGTCGTGTCCCCCATGCTCTCTATATCGTCCCCCACTTTATCGAGAATCTTTGAAAAAGATTTTGTCGCGCGAATAAGATAGAACAAAAAAATAGCTACCAAAACCCACAACAACACAAAGCCAATAGAGGAAATAAAAAAGAAAACTTGTGATTGTATTAAGGTGTTCATACTTAAATTATAGCATAAAATAGACAAAAATCCTATAATACAAAGATGGAATTAGGCAATAAAATTGAGGAAAAATTTCGTCTTGATATAAAACAAAAAAAAGCCTTACAAAAGCTAAATATTTTTTCTGTGGCGGATTTGCTTTTTCATTTTCCTGTTCGCTATAGCGACATAAGCGAAGTTAAAAAAATTTCGGAATTAATACCAGGCGATATCGCGACAATTTATGGAAAAGTTTCAAAACTAAAAACTAAAAAAGGTTTTCATTCTCATATACCGATGGCACAAGGAGAAATTGAAGATTTGTCGGGTAAAATAAAAATAATTTGGTTCAATCAAGCCTATTTAGCCAAAATGATAAAAGATGGTGAAAGTGTAAAATTGACCGGTAAAATAACTGAAAGCAAACAAGGACTTTATTTAGCCAATCCAGAATTTGAAAAAATGCCTACTATGCCGATAGACACGCATGATACGCTTTTTAAGAAAAACAATTTAGAAAACACTGGCTTTTCTTATCCCATCTATGCAGAGACTCGTGGAATAACTTCAAAATGGTTTTATCATGCAATAGAAAAAGTATTTAAAGAAAAAACACTAGACAATATAGTAGATAGCATTCCAGAAGATATATTAAAAAGATATCACTTGCCTACATTAAAAACAGCGCTCGTATGGATACACAAACCAAAAAATAAAAATGACAGGGAAAGCGCCAGAAAGAGATTCGCTTTTGAAGAAGTCTTCTGTATTCAACTCGAACGTCAACACGACAAATTTGAATATAAGAAAAATAAATCTTTTCAAATTAAATCCGAAAAAAAAGACACAGAAGCGTTTATAAAACGTTTTCCTTTTAAACCGACAGGATCACAAGAAAAATCTATAAATACAATATTAGAAGATATGGCGAAAACTTTTCCTATGTCTAGACTGCTCGAAGGAGATGTGGGTTCAGGAAAAACTGCAGTGGCCGCTACCGCAAGTTATGTGGCAGTGCAACAGAGACCAAACGGACAAAATTTTGGCAACTTACAAGTAGGCTACATGGCTCCGACAGAAATATTAGCAACGCAACATTTTGAATCTTTCATAAAGTATTTCAAACATTTGCCGATTAATATCGGCCTAATAACAGGCTCAGGTTGTCGTAAATTCCCTTCTAAAGTAAACCCTGGTGGGTGGACTACTATTTCTCGTGCACAACTTTTAAAATGGGTAGCAAATGGAGAAATACCGATTTTAATCGGTACCCATGCGCTTATACAAAAAACCGTAAAATTTAAAAATTTAGCGTTAGTGGTAATAGATGAACAACACCGCTTTGGCACAGCACAAAGGAGAAAACTTGTCCGCAAAGATAACATTGCTCCCCATTTGTTATCTATGACAGCTACACCCATCCCACGCACTTTAGCCCTCACTATCTATGGAGATTTGGATTTATCACTTCTGGAAGAAATGCCAGCAGGACGCAAACAAATAATCACTGAAATAATCACACCGAATAAAAGAGAAAATACTTACGAAGAAATTCGCAAAGAATTAAAAAATGGTAGACAGCTTTATGTAATCTGTCCTAGGATCTTTGAGCCTGATCCGGAGAAAGAACTCGCTCTCAATGTGAAGTCCGCTGTAGAAGAAGCAAAACGTCTGAAAAAAGACGTCTTTCAAGAATATGAGGTGAGCGTGCTACACAGCAAGATGAGTAAAGAGAAAAAAGAAAAAGTGATGCAAGATTTTACAGAAAACAAGATAAATATTCTATGTGCTACAAGTGTAGTAGAGGTCGGTGTAAATGTCCCAAATGCTACTATCATCATCATCGAAGGAGCAGAACGTTTTGGCCTCGCCCAGCTTCACCAGCTTCGTGGACGTGTGATACGAAGCACTCATCAAGCATATTGTTATATTTTTGCAGAAGCGAAAAGTCAAAAAACAATAGATAGATTAAAAGCCCTCAAAACTGCAAAAAATGGTTTTGAATTAGCTGAGCTAGACCTCACTCTACGTGGTGCAGGTGAACTCGGCGGAACAAAACAATGGGGCATCACTGACCTAGGGATGGAAGCGATAAAAAATATGAAAATGGTAGAAGCTGCCCGCACAGAAGCTGTGCGTCTCATCGAAGAAGACCCAGAACTTTCAAAATATCCTCTTCTAAAACAAAGAGTGCACGAAAAAGCCGGCGAATTTCATTTTGAATAACTATTTATAATCTGGTTTTAGTTCTTCTTCTCCTTCTTGGTAGCTTGAAATTCTAGCTAAAGCGTAGAGTAAACTAGAGAGTCTGTTTAAATAAGACAAAGTCTCTGCAGAAATTTTTACTTTTCCTTCTTCAGCCACAGCTACAGCTCTCCTTTCTGCACGCCGCACAAGTGTACGCGCAAAATCAAAAGTTGCACCCACTTCTGTCGCTCCGCTAATAAAAAAAGTTTTAATCGGTGGTAAAACTTTTTCAATTTCGTCTACTATTTTTTCTATATTATTTATTTTTTCTATAGCAATCGCTAATGTTGACCCTGCGACTTCTGCTTGAACAATAAATAAATTCTGTTGAATTTCTAAAACAACTTCAGAATATTTTATATCTTTATTTTCAATCTTGAAACTTAAATCTTTTGTTTTTGCTCGAGCTAAACCCAAAAAAGAATTTATCTCGTCTAAAGAGCCTAGAGCTTCAGCCACAAGAGAACTTTTAGATATACGCTGATCGCATCCAAAAGTTTTTGTCGTGCCATTATCCCCTTTTCTAGTGTAGAGCATATTTTTTAGATTTCACAAACACCTGAAACACAAGCAAATTCTTTGGCTCCAGTAGTATTGTCAGCAGCTTCGTATTGAGAAAGTTTAGAGAAATCTATTTTACCAATAGCTTTTGTTCTCTTTTCATATTCTTCTTTCGTAATTTCTTCGTAAGGAGCGAGCTGGTAGACATGATTTGAACGTGGAAGGAATGAAAGTCCGCCTATCCAATCCCAATTTTCATAAACAAAATTTCCGACAGCAAGCCATTCGTCTGGCCCGACATAAATAGTCGCTGATGGATTATGTTCTACAAAATGTTCTTTCAATCTTTTCCATTCTTTCAATAAATCAAGCGCTGAAACTTCGTCTTTAAAAACTGCTCCAGCTGGGGCTTTGACTGGAAATTCTAGGACGAAAGTAGTTGCTGTCGCTTCAGATTGACCAACTTCAGGTAAACAAGGTACACCTTGATCTTTTGCCATTTTAAGCAATGTATCAGTATGAGAAATACGTACTCTGCGAATAAAATAAGGAGCATACCAAGGATGCATACCAGAACCGACGCCCAGGAGCTGTCCGGAATTACCGTGAGGCTTCACGCAAGTGATAGCCGTAGATTGATTTATTCCAAAACGCTTTGCATATTTTTTATTTACTTCGATAGCATCGAGGCGAAGAGTGTCTAGAACTTTATCATCTCGAATAGTTGTATTATCGTAATAGCCAGTGAGAGATACTCCGAGCAATCTCTCTGCTTCGCAATTGTCTTTCCATTTCTTTGAGAGATAACCAAAATTTGTCAAAGTAGATTGATAAGTTCCTAGTAGTGTCGCTAGCTCCATTTTTTTCTTCAAAGTCGCTACTGTGTCTTTCGGACGGATTACGATACTAGTCAAGTTACAAAATTGTCTTGAGCGCAAATAAATTTCTCCACAAGGATTTAAGCCGATTTGCTTTTCATCTTTAATAGCATCCCACCTGCGAGCCGGTAATTGTTTTTCGAGTCCATCTCGATTAAAAATTCCTCTTTCACCTGATTTAGATTTCACCAAAGAAGTCCATTCATTTAAAAATTCTTCTGCACTTGGTTTGGAATTATAAACAGCAGAATTGTTTGCCATACTTCTCTGACCTTCAGTCAAATAAAATTGACCTTTTTTTGCATCTCGCATTTCTGTATCTTCAAGTTCAGAGAGAGATATGAGGGCACTTCTACGTACTCCACCAGCCACCACTATCATTCCAATCTGACAAATAATATCGTGCATATCTAGATTTGAAAGACGTCGTCCTTGTTTTGCTAAAATTTTACGTCTAGAAAATTCCATCAAGTCTATAAGTGGTTGTGGACCAGAAGCTCTGCCTCCAGCAGTTTCCAAACGTGCTCCAGCCGGACGCACTCCTGAATAATCAAATTTTATATCTCTACCATCAAACCATGTATCTAGTCCTAAAATAAAAGCATCTGCCCAACCTTCTTTGCTATCTACAACAAGATGAGTAGGTACTTTGCCTTTAATCTGTTTTTTAATTTGTGGAAATTGTTGGACATTCTCCCATTCAACGGCAAAACCAAGCCCAGCACCGCACATCAAAATATACATTATTTCTCCTAGGTCGCGAGTAGTCGTAGGTGCGACATAAGAACAATTGTATGCCCATACATTTGATTGTCTACAAGCCTTGCCTGCAGACCATAGCAAGCGCATAGAAGGACAAATATCCTGATTTAGTATAGCCTCACGAACTTCTCCGTATTCTTTAACAGAAAGCTTGTCTCCCATATTTTCCTTCATATAAGCCATATAACGATCTATCGTCTCTATCCATGTCTCGCGACGTCCCAATTCTGGAACCCATCTAGAATACATTTGATAAAAAATATATTCTGAATAAGCACTAGAAAAATATTTACTAGATTCTTCAACAGCAAGTTTTACTTCAGGAGATACTGGACCAAATTCTGCTCGGAGTTCTGAACGTTTATTACGATAAAGAATATATTTTTTTGCAGTTTCAGTAAAACCATTTTTCATTAATTCTTTTTCAGCTAAATCTTGCACCATCTCCACTGTAGGTAAAAATTTTGCTCCTTTATTTTTACTTACTAAATCTTCCCTAAGAGAAAGAAGAGTCTTAAAAACTCGTTTTGCTACTTCATATGAATCTTCTTCCCCACCCTCTCCTGAGACTTCAAAAGCTTTAAAAATAGCACGTGCGACTCTTTCTAAATCAAAAGCTACGACTTCTCCAGTCCTTCTTCGAATTGATTTTATTTTTGCTAATTCACTTTTTAAAATTTTTTCTGTTTTTTTCATCTTTTTAAATTATTTTAGGGTTAGGGATGCTAATAATAGGAAGTTTTTCTTTCTCTTTTTTTCTAATCATAAAATTGTAAATTGCAGGAGACAGAATGAGAGCAAAAATTATATTACCGAGTAAGTGAAATGCTGTAAATGGAATTTGCCCCAAGAGAGATACCATAAATGATTGATTGAAGAATAATGGACCGACTGTAAGGCCAGTCAAAGCATCAAAAACTAAAGTTCCTATAATAGCAAAACGAACATAATCGAGAGTTTTTCCTTTACGTTTCTTAAAATAACTGACAGACCACAACGCAATCAGTCCATAAGCAAGAGTGGTAAACAAAGTTTGCACTCCGAGAGTGCCAGTAATAATATCAAAAAGTAAAATACTTAAAACAGCAAAAGAAAATCCTACGAATGCACCGCTTATTCGTCCTATCGGCATAGTCGCTGCTAAAATAGGTTCGACGTTCGGTACACGAAAAGGAATTAAACGCACCAAAAGGCATAAAACGAAGACGAGAATAATCTTTGGATAATTTTTTTTATCTGCCGTCATGTGTGAGTCATTATACACGAAAGTATTCCTCAATAACTAGTCTTTTTTCACTAATTTTGGCAAAAGAAAACACCTAAAAAAAGAAGGCAATAGTAGTTCCGACTCACCAAGCTTTTACAAGGGCTTTATGGGGTAAAATTTTAAAAAAATTTGTCATTTAAAAAATCCTCTACAGAGAGGATTTTTCTTGACGTGGTCCTCTTATCTTAACCTTTGCACGAACCTTTTTCGAGAACCACTAATGCGCACGCTCCGCGTGCATCATTTCTCGAAAGCAATTACTACGCTCTGATAATGTTGTAACTCAATGAACTCCGCCACGCGCGATTACGCGCGTCTGCCCTCGCCTCGCCACCGTTTCCATGCATATATTATTTCGCGGGGTTTTTTTGATTTGGTATGGGTGGCGGGCGAGGTCAGGTTTCTTCAAAGAAGAAACGGCGGAATTCAAACTCAAAATTCAAAACATTGTCTCGGGCAAATTATACCATGTTTGTATTTCCGTGGTTACGCAAAGTTTTGAGGTGCACCCTCGGCATCCGCCTCGGGCATTTCCGCTAGGGCTACGAGTGCCTAGATGCCTATGAGCGGGCAAGCAAAAAGCCGAACGGCTCAAATACCAGTAAATGAGCCGTTCACTAGATTGCCCGCAACTTCTTGGGGAGAGGAAGTTTCCTCTCCCCGGGTCGGGCTCTCCTCGATTACGAGGAGTCTGCCCTCGCCATCCCCACTCTACGTTTTTCAATATTATGTTTAGTGTGTAGCTTTCGCTTTCGAGAATGTATTGCAATTCGGGACAGGCACTCGTCCTTTAGTCGTGGACACCCTAGCGGAAATGCCCGAGGCGGAAAAATGCAAATGCACTTGACCCACCCTCCCGTTCGCGTGCAAATTTTCGCCGTGAGGAAAAGAGGGACGGCGACTCCCTTATTTATAAATCATCTTTCAATTCAATAGCTTCTTCTTCGTCTAGTCCTTCTGTGTCCATAATTTCTTTTACATGTTCAGCTTCATCTTGATCCAGTCCGTGATTTTCCATAAGTTCCGCAACTTCTTCATCAACTTCTTCTCCATTTTCATTTATAAGTTCTTTGTCCATTTTTATATTCTAGAATAAAATACCGAGTGTCCAGTTTTCCCGCTTTGTTTTATTTTTCCTTCCTTTTCAAGAATTGAAAGATACCTAGTTGCAGTTGCATCGGACACATGAAGAAATTTCTCGACTTCGTCGTTTGTGATTTTAGATTTTTGTAAAAACAAAGACATAACTCGATCTAGCTTTTTTCTTTTTCTGAATTGAATCGCATTTCTAGCTGTGATTAGAAGTTCGCGAGCAAGGGAAGATTTAGAATTCACACTCACAGGCTTCGCCTGTGAGTGTTCCGGTTCTTCTAACGGCTCATTTACTGGTATTTGAGCCGTTGCCAATTCGGGGGCTTGTTTTGGCTCAGAAACTGGCTCAGAATTCGGCTCATTTGGGGCTGATTTTTCCTCAGGTTTTTCCTCATTTGGGCTATCCGTAAGGGTAGAATTTGAGGGTGGTATATTAGTACTTTCATCACTAAAACCTTCCCTAGAAGCTTCCGGGGCCTCAGAGGGTGCTTCGATAGGCTCGGAATCTATAGGTAGAATAGGTGCATCAGCCGTAGGCTCTTGGGGGCTTGCTGGAATAGAGTTTTCTTTGGGAGTTGGGTTTTGGGTTAAATTTTGATCGTCTGGCATAACAATCTAATCTTTTATTGTTTTATTAAAAGGTAATTCTAACGGCTCTGACCGTTTAATATGTTCATACACTTTTAAAACCGCGTGAGATTGATTTACATAAGTGCCAATAGACTCATCAAAAACTTGAGTGACTTGCAAATCAACTTTTAATTGATCTCCCTTTGAAAATGCTTCTCCTTTATCAATTAACTTAAAGAAGTCCTCATCAAAAATGTTCGCAGAAATTTTATCTCCATTATGATAAAACTCCCATTTTCTATCTGTCTTTTCAAAAACAACTTTATAAATATAAAGATTGGCAGATTCAATAGTAGTCCTAGAATTTTCTGTTTCTATTTGTTGCTTAATAGCCATTCTTGCATAGTCTTCTTTCGCTACTTCAATAATTTTTTCTTTTCCATTCCTAGAAACTTCAAAATTGGTTACTGCTGGATCTTCACTTAGAGCAGAAAAATTTTTAGAGATACTATCAGGTATGGCTGGGGTTGAATTGTAAATATTGTATATATTCTCTGCGATAGTAAGAGTTGAGCTATCTTCAAGTGTGATGGTTGTCTTACCACTTTCTGTTTTTACTTCTTTGGTCTTCTTGCCACTTATAAATTTATGTAGTTGATAAACCCCACCAACAATAACTATTGTGCTTGATAGAATTGTGGTCGCATTCAATAAAGTTGGGTTATTAACAGCTTGAGTAACAAGGTCAACAAGAAGACTCCCTTTTTCTGGTGCTTTAATATTTATATTGATTGGGTTGCCTCCATTTTTCTTGTTTGCCTCTTTTATAACCGTCGCAAAGTTCAATACAGAATATACAAAAGTCTGCACATCTACTTGATGGTTTTGTCCATCAAATTTAATTGTGAGTGTTTCTTGTTCCATTATTTTTATTATATAACTTTTTAAAATTTAAAGCTAACAAAAACAAGAATTTCAATACCTAGAATATTTAGCCTCCATTGTTGTTAAAACATAAACAAATAATTTTTCTAAAATTTCTAATCTTTTATCTGTAAAAACATACTTTTCATCTATCTCAAAATTATTAAACCAATTATATATGTGAATACGATTCCTAAAGTAAGTAGCCTGTTCTAGCGTGTTATAAATAGGACTATTTTTTGCTTCTAATAGCTCAAATTTCTGAAGTAATTTAAGAATTTGAGTAAGTGAGTAATTTTTAACCTTAAGCATCTTAACCCCAAGCTTTTTAAGCTCATAGGGTACTTTTTGTTCCGAAATATATTTTTTTATATCCTTTCTTTTTTTATCATCAATAATTAAAGGAAACTGGTTTGTAGCATTATCTAATCTTACAACGAAATCATATAAAATTGCTTCAATAATACCAACTAAAGTCATCGAGATGTGTTTATTTAAAAATTGTTTCTCTTTAGTGCTTGAACAACTATCCTGTTTTATTTTATACAAGAAAAATACTTCTTCTAAGTTATGTTTTATATTATCTCCAACTTTAAAATTCCAATTAAATGTATCTAATTTAGTTTCTATTTCTTTTTGACCAAGGGAGAGCATTATTTTTTACTTGAATTTTCTACAATTTCAATTTCCTCCGGTGTAAGGTCATAGAGTTTATAAATCATATTATCTATTTTATCTTCTATCTCAAGTATGTTGTCATCTGGGTTAAGATTTTTACTAGCCATAATTTTATCAACTAGTTTACTTATCTCAGAAATATTATTTATTTCAATAATTCCCTTTTTAGGAAAAGGAAGCAACCTAATCTGAGGAGCCTGAAACTGAAAACTTCCAAGTAGGTTGAGTCCAGAGAAAATATTTTTATAAATAAAATTATACAATCTCGAATTTATCAAAGCCCCTGTAAATTTTAATAACTCCTCATTTTTAAAGTCATATACAAAAGTTGTGTTTGTTGAAGCATATTCTCCCTTATTATCTACTACGCACGTTAAGTTTTTTGCTAATTTAGAAATAATCAGTTTTTTTGCTAAATACATTTCTTTTCTCCGTACTGGAATCATTTTTAAATCCATATATGGTTTTAATATTTTTTCTTTTTTGTTTGAATAAGCTTTCTCACTCCAACGACTTACAAACGGCGAAATTGATCCTGTATTTATTATTTTCTGTCCAATTTTGTTTCCATTTATGTATTTACAAAAATTATCTGCTTCAGAAGCAGTCGAACTACCATTAACAGAAAAACAACTCTCAAAAAGCTCAGATTTTGCAAAAATTTTATCAAGTAAATAAAAGTTTTCGGTAATTAAATGTCCCCAAAGTGATTCTGGGAAACGATCTAAAGAACTTCTTTTATTTTTAATAATTTTAGGACTATTAAAATTTAAAATTTGATCATATATATAAGAAAATACGTCTTCTTTTAAGTTAGAATTGGAAAACATACTTACAAAAGTAGTAACTCCAGCACTTTCAAAAACCCTGACCCGTGAAAAATCAACAATCATCTTTAGTTTTGATTTACCAATTTTATCTCTAAAATCTTTTGCATAATTTGCTGAAAGATATTTTGTTGGCGTAATAAAAATTAAGGAGCCATCTTTTTTCAACAGAGAAATACCTTGTTCAAAAAAAAGCAAGTAAATATCATATGTTCCGCTCGCAGATATAAAATTACTTTTATAATACTCTCTAATGTTTTTATCTATAGATTTTGAAGCTGCAAGTGCGCTAATATAAGGTGGATTCCCAATTACAATATCAAAACCACCTTTTTCTTCAAATACATCCGCAAAATATAAATGCCATAAGAAAAATGGTTTTGTGTTTGTTTTTTTCAATTCTTTTAATTTTTCTAAAGCTGAATCATTTTTTTGTTCTTCAAGTGTTGATTCTATTAAAAGCCAATTAAGATTGTCTATCTGTTTTCTCAAATCCTTTTTCTTTTCTCTGTCTGATTCTGAGAAGAATCTTTTATGCTTACTTTTTATTTCATCCCAAATTAATTTAGAATCCCCTGTACTACTGGTAAATAAATCTTTTTGATCAACCGAATCTTCATCTATTTTCTTTTTTTGTTTCAGTAAATCTCTAATCTTATTTTCCAAGTTTTTAACTTCTTCAGGTTTATTTTTATGCTCACCTTTCTTCTGCATCCATTCAGGGTTTTTCATATAAAAAGACATCAATTCGCTTTGCAACTTAGAAATAAGTTGATTTTCTTGAGTAAAAATTTCCGCATTTATTAACGGCTGTTTAAGTAATTTTTCATCAAAAAGTTTCACCCCCTCATATTCTTCAAGTAAAGAATTTCCCTGCATTATCTTATAATCCAAGTTTGGAAGAGTTGGAGGTGCAATATTTGAGTCACTTGATTCATATTCAACAATAAGGGCAAGCCAAAAACGAAGTTTGGCTATTTCTACTGCCCCGGGCTCAATATCAACCGCATAAATACAATTTTCTAATGTTTCTTTTTTAATATCATACAATGTCAATTCTTTTCCAGCAGTATTTAATTTATGTAAAAAGTTTGAATTTAAAAAATATCTTACAGAAGAAATTTCATTTAGCATTCCCATAGGAAATGCCCCTGAACCAACAGCAGGGTCAACTATTTTTATATTTCTAAGTGATAAATCAACTTTTTCTGCAATGTCTTTAAGGTCTTGCATTTTCTTTATAGTTGCAGTTTTTCTCTCATCATCAACCAACACCGATAAATCAGTATCTTTATTTTCAAATATTTTTCTAATTCTATCTTCCGGGACTGTATTTTCAGAAACAAGATGTTGAATCAAACTCTCTCGGCACATATAATGCACAATTTCTCTCGGAGTATAAAAAGCTCCCTTATCTTTTCTGTCTTTAACTTCAAGTAAATTCTCAAAAATCTTTCCGAGCATTTCTGGGTCAACAGAAATTTCTTGATCTGATGGTGTATTTTCATCAACCGTAAAATTGTATTGATCAAAAAAATCTAAAACTTTACCTAATGTTTTATTATGAATATTAATTTGAGTGTTTTCCCAGTCATAAACGCTTTCAAAAAGTCCACCATTTAAAAATGGTATTTTACAATTAAGTGGCTCAAAATAATCGTCTTTATTCTTTTCAGCTAAAGCTTTATAAAAAAGAGGTTCAAGATAATCATTAAAATAATTTTTATCTGCCTTTTTACAAGTTTCAAAAAGAAATCTTAAAAATGCTTGATTCCCAGTACCCCAATTTTCATTTGGTCGTACGCCAAGCCATCCTTTTTTTTGAACAAAATATAGAAATACTATCTGCCCCATTAATTTTTTTACAAAATCGGGAGTAGATGAGATTTTTTTATCAACAACAACATTTTTAAATTCTTCATTTTGTTCAAAATCTTCAAGTAATTCTAAGAATAAATCACGGTATTTTTTAAAGAATTCTTTAGTGACTTTTTCAACAGAAAATAATTCTTTTAATTCTGTAAAATTTGTAAAACTTAATGAAGCAACTTGTTGTAAAAATGTGGTGTTTGTTTGTTGTTTTGATACAAAATATGTAAATCTACGAAAAGTACTGTAATTTACTTTTGTCCCAAGATAATCAGCATAAATTAAACTAACACGAAAATCTCCCTTGCTGTCATAATATATAAATATACCAGCACGAGATTTTTGAAAAATTTTTAAGATTTTTTTACTTATATCATATTGTGTTTTACGGCTTGCTCGTTCATTTAAATGAGCCAATGAGCGTGCGCAAATGACTACAATATTAGTATTGTCTTCAAGGTCAAAATCACCCAACTGACTAAAATCTGTGAATTTTTCATCTTTGATTGTAGGAAGCGAATTTTGTTTAACTCTAAAAAAATCATGACTTTTAAAAATATCCGATAAAGATGCTGGAGAAAAGTCATTAATAAGTTGTTGGAATTTTATTTGACTCATTTTTATAATTTTAAATATTTCTATTTTCTATGGCAATAACAACTTCTTGTGTGTTAAGTTTTGTAGCTGATTTAATTTTATCTAAATAATCTAAGCCAAGGGTATTTTTTAATTCATTTAATGTATCTAGTATTATTTTAGAATTATCTTTTGTGTTTTCAATGGTAGGCATATCAGCTAAACGACGGAGAGTAAAAGTTGATAAAGTTTGATAATCAGTAAGATCATCAAGTAAGGTGCGAACAAATGGGGCAAAATCTTGAATATCTTCATCAAATTTTTCAATATTTTGCAAAAGAGTATTAAGATTATTAAAAGACTTAGTTTCAATTGCCATTTGTGATGAAAATTGAGTTTTTTGTTCTACAATTTTTGCATTTTCATAATTTTCCCAAAAAAGAGCACTTCGTGGAACAGACTTTTCATCCGGAGTAGATTTTATTCTCTCAAGAACTTCTTCTATGTTCAAATCTCGTGCTTCTTTTTCTTCATTAATCATTCCTCGCACAAACAAAGGTCTGCCTTTGCGAATAAAAACAAGTAAATCATTTTCATTATATTTTTTAGCAACTTTAATACGAGCAGGTAATTTTTTTATTTTTTCAATAACTTCAGGATGTTTTACTTTAATATCATAATAAAGACGACGAATGGTAGTAATGAAACTCTCAGATTCAGCTTCATCTGGATTTTGTTGCAACTTGGTAAAGAGTCCAGCTGGTGATGGTTTTTCTCCAGAACTAAATATTTTTGAATCTTCCCCGAGGGTACTATGAATCATAAACATTTTATTTTCAGCAATTTCTCTATTTTTCACATATTCAGAACCTTGTATTGTTGGAAAGAAATTGTAGATATAAAGATTTTCAAAAACTTTTTGCCCAATACGATTTATACGACCAACACGTTGAATAACTCTTGTTGGATTCCATGGAATATCATAATTAATTACTGCACCACTTCGACTTAAGTTAAAACCTTCTGAAATTTTATCTGTACCAACTAAAATAGAAAACTCATTTTCTTGCTTTTTTTGACTCGCGTCAAAATTTTTAAGTACCTCACCAATACGCCCAGTTGAAGTGCTTCCATATACCGATAAAACTTTATCTTTAAATTTTTTATCTAAATTTTCAAAAATATGTTTTGCGGTATCGGCATATTCAGTGAAAACAACTACTTTACGTTCGGGTTCTTTTTTATTTTCTTTTGTATTTAATATTTCTTCAATACGATAAAACAATGCTTTTACCTTAGGGTCATTCTCTACTAATTTTAATTCGGCTAATTCTGTCTGTATTCTTTCAAATAATTCTTTATCTTTTTGTAAATCACTTAAGAATTTATCTTTTTCTTTAAAATTTTCAATTATATATTTTTTGGATTTTTTATCATTAACTAAATCTTCAACGGAATTAGCCATTTTTTCTATACACTCCGCAACTTCGTCATCATCACCGTCCGAAATAGTTTCAATTAAATCTCTATCCAGAGTAAATTTACCATTTGTTTTTTCTATAAAATCCAATGCTTTTGATGTTATAGTGTGGAAATTATTTATACTTTGAGCAAATGCGTTAAATGAACTTTCAAAACGCTTTATGAGTAAACGACGCATAAAGTGGAATAGGTTTGTTTGAGAAATATATTCTAAATTTTCTTCTTCACCTTTTATTTTTTCACCCTCTAATAATCCTTTTTCATAAATAGAAGGACGATACATAGCACCAGTAAAAAGACCATTTTCGCCAAAATATTCACCGATAACTCGATCATAAAAATCCGATTGTTCTTTGGTAAGTTCAAAATAAACTTCTCTCGGGTCTGCAACTTTTGATAAATCTTTTACTTCTTTTGAATATTCCGGGTCATTCTTTAGGTCAATTCTATTTCGACGAATCACAACAGGCTCAATTATTTGGCGAATTCTACTTGAAATATATTTTATGCGTCCATTCACTTTTGCAGGCTCAATAGTTGTACTTTGAAAAAGAGAAGCATAATCAGAAATCGCTTTTTCTTTTTTATTTTTATCAGTTGAATTATAGTTTTTATTTATATCACTTAGTTTTTTAAATAAATTTCTATAATCTCTAAATTCCACAGAAAGATTTGGGGCAACAGTTAGCTGTGATTTCCCGGGAATAATAAATAATTTCAATAATGCAAAAATATCTGCCGGAGAATTATTAAATGGGGTTGCTGTTAGTAAAATTACTTTGCGATTTTTACAAATCATACTTAATAATTCATAAGCTTCTGTGTCTTGATTACGAAAACGATGAGCCTCATCAACAACAATAACTTCAATATCGTTCCTTTCTTGCACAAAAGTTAATGCTTGACGCAAAGTAGAAAGACCACATGATCTAACATCCCAATTAAATAATTCAAAATCTTCAAGATATTTTTTCCAACCGGAAGATTTATTTTCATCACCGACTAATCCCGGAGGACAAATAACAAGCCCTCTTTTCCCTAATTGTTTGGCAACCATCCCCGTGATAACACTTTTACCTAGTCCAACAACGTCAGCAATAATAACTCCGCCAACTTCTTCAATCATTCCCAGTGCCTGTGCAGTAGCATCTAGTTGATATTTATATGTTATATATCCTTTTCTTTCTAACAACTCTTTTATAGAGCTTGAAACTTCTACTTGCGATTGAGCATCAAGATAATGTTGAAGTATTGAAACATATGCTTCAAATGGGGTCGGTTCAGCAATAAGTGTTTCTTTTTGAAGTAAACTAATCAATTCTTGTTTATATTGTTCTGTTTCTGTTATTTTTATTGAATTTTCCCAAAGTTCATCAAAATATTTATCAGCTTCTTCTGTTCCAAAATCACCTAATTCAACATTAAATTCGTGTTGATTTGAAAGACCCGCACGAGTTAAATTACTACTTCCAGTTATAAAAACAGAATTTCTAATTGTTGCTAAGTCGTCCTTAATTTTAAAAATGTATAATTTTGCATGATTTGGTTCTAATGTTTTACGAATTTGTAATTGATTATTATTTATCAAATTAATAAAATACATTATTTGATTTTCAAAATCCTTATTATCAAATTCGTCTGTATTTAAAGAATTTTTTACAGAACTAAAATAATTCTTTATTTGCTCCCTTTTTGTTAAATTATTACTATTTTCTGAATATTCAAAAAGTCCATGGACACCTTTGTCGGCATTAAGACCTACTAATACATTTATTTTTATATCAGGACGATCTTTTATACTCTCATACAATTCAGCTATCCCAGAAAAATAAAAAAATCCGACAAGAAACTTTAACTCTTTACTGTTGTTAATTAACTCAATAAGTCGTTTTTTTAAGTCCTTTCCATTTTCATTTGTTATAAAATTTGTCATATTTTTATTTTAAAAGCTCATCCACTGAAACCCCGAGGGCTTTCGCCAATTTTGCGATTGTCGAAAGCGTTGGATTTGTTTTGCCACTTTCAATATTACTAATAAAACCCCGACTAACACCAAGGGAACGAAAAATATCGCCTTGCGTTAAGCCCTTACTGATTCTAATGCGTTTCATATTTTTGCCAAGCTTTACCGACTCAGTTTTCATTATCCACAGTATAGCTCTTGCTACATTATACCACAATATTATATTATAATGTAATAGGGAGAAGATTCCCTCGCCCGCCACCCATACCAAATCAAAAAAACCCCGCGAAATAATATATGCATGGAAACGGTGGCGAGGCGAGGGCAGACGCGCGTAATCGCGCGTGGCGGAGTTCATTGAGTTACA
>Ga0209417_1000609_pt1 | contig 80544 bp, 65 predicted proteins | sample RifGroF2_FD_184002 | JGI IMG/M metagenome (GOLD analysis project Ga0209417, IMG submission 184002) | Groundwater microbial communities from Rifle, Colorado, USA - Groundwater F2 (SPAdes) (version 2) | ecosystem: Environmental > Aquatic > Deep subsurface > Groundwater | place: Rifle, Colorado... | reverse complement strand
AAAGAGAAAACTCGGCTATACGATTCATGCCAAAAAAGAACAAACTCAAAATGCCGAGATAGTCCTTATGGCGCTGACCTTCAATATCATGATCATCCTATTTATAAAAGAGCTTTTCTACAGAGCTCAATGTTGGAAGTTCTTTTTTTAGACTTCAATCCATTTCTGGGCTTTACTGCTCTCAAGCACTGCTTCAACAATACAATCCGCTATATGCCCGTCTTCAAAAGTCGCAAAATCAATTTCTTTCGGCTCACCTGCAATATATCTATATACGTTTCGGCAAAAATTCTTAACTGCGCTTGGATAGCCTTCGTTATGACCTGCAGGATAATGCGCGAAGTCTCTAATGCTTTTGTCCATCAGCACAGCGTCCTTCATTTGCAACTGGTTTGGCCGATTTCTATGACCTATCATCAATTCATTCGGCCTTTCATGATCCCACCAGATACTTTTTTCTGTACCGTTAAGCTCAAAAACTATATGATTCTTCCTGCCTGCTGAAACATGCGTTATGCAAGTCATACCTTTTGAACCATCATCAAATTGCAGCAGAACATGACCATAATCTTCGGTATTAATTTTTACTTTCTCATAATCTTCCGGCTTTAGTTCTTTACCGGAGAACGTTTCAATCTGCATTTTTGGCTTTTTGCGATATTCGTGAAGTGTAAGCAAATCTGCAAAAACTTTTACAATTTTCTTTCCGGTTACAAATTGAATCAAATCAAACCAGTGCGAGCCGATATCTCCTATCACCCTGCTGTCACCTGCTATTTGGGGATCTAAACGCCAGCTCCAGTCTGTATCATAAAGCAGCCAATCCTGCATATAACAGCCCTGAACAGCAAACACCCTGCCAAGCTCTCCTTTTTTAACCATCATTCGTGCCTGCTGAACAAGCGGATAATATCGATAATTGAAATTTACAGCATTAACCAGCCCTTTTTCCTTCGCAAGTTGTACGAGTTCTGCCGATTCGTTGCTGTTCATACCTAAAGGCTTTTCACTAATACAATGCTTGCTGGCATTCAAAATATCCTTATTAACCTGCAAATGCATAAAGTTCGGCGTGCAATTATGAATCACATCTATGCTTTTATCATTAAGCATGTCTCTGTAATCGCCGTATGCTTTGTTAATGCTTAACTGCGTTGCCTTTTTCTCCGCCAATTCCTGATTCACTTCTGCAACTGCTGAGACTTCAACATTGCCCAGTCTCCGTAATGCTTCAACGTGCGCCGGTCCTATATAACCTATTCCGATTATCCCTGCTTTCAACATTTTCATCCAGACCTCAATCTTTTAAAGCTTCTTTTATTACTGCAACCGCACTCTTTTCCTGTTCTGGTGTCAATATCGATGGAATCGGCAGTAGTATCGAACGTAAAAATAAATCGTCGCTTTTTGGGCATGCGCCTTTTTCATAATTGTAATTGCTCTTTGAATTTTCAGATAAACACCAAGGATTTCCTGCTTCTGATAAAGGAACTTTATTTACTAAAGACGGTATATTGTAGTAAATATGAAGACCGTAATCCGCTATTCTGAAAACATTGTGAAGTCCCCACGCTTTCATCTTTTCAACAGCAGAAAGAGCTTTCTTTTCGTTTTCAAGTATCATTATGATAAACGGCCCGCTGTCCCCTTGCGGATCATGAATTTTCCTGAACGCAAGTCCCTTAATTCCTGAAAGCATCTTTTTAATACGTTTTTTGGAAGCAAGCATACTTTTTACAATTTTAGGTAATTTCTTTATTTGTACCGATGCGACCGCTCCGCAAAGTTCGGTCATTCTTCGTCCCTGCCCCCACGCTATTGCGTAAGGTTCAGGTTTCGCCAGTCTGCCATTAATTCGAATCAAGCCCATATCATGCCCGGAAAAAACTTTATAATAAAGTTTTTCATTATTGGTGATAATAAGACCGCCCTCTCCGCTGGTCATATTTTTATTAAGCTGAAGACTGAAAATCCCGATATCGCCGAATGTCCCGACTTTTTTACCTTTAATACTCCCGCCATTGCATTGTGCACAGTCTTCGAGCACTGCTATTTTGTGTCTTTTTGCTATTTTCATAATAGCGGCCATATCACATGGATTACCTGCCATATGAATCGGCACAATCAATTTAGTACGAGCTGTTATTTTCCTTTCCAGATCATCAGGACACATATTGAAGCTTTCATCAAATTCGCATAATACAGGTATTGCATTATTTTGAATGATTGCTCCAACAGTCGCTACCCACAAAAATGCCGGTACTATCACTTCGCAGCCGGGTCCAACACCAAGTGCGTTCATTGCTATGGATAACGCGCCTGTTCCGCTGTTAACACCCAAAGCATATTTGCACCCATAAAATGATTTGGCATAAGCTTCATATCTGTCTACATATTTAGCTTTACCTAAACCATAGTATCTGAATAAAGAACCCTTCTTTATGACATCCGATACCGCTTCTTCTTCCTTTTTATTAATCCAGTATGCCCCTGGAAATTCGTAAGGCCAATCAATTTTTTTCATTTCGGTTTCCATTAAATTTATGCCAATAGATGTTTAATTATCAATAGATCAAGCTCTTCATAATCTCTTTGCGAAATTAATGATTGAACTTTCGTTTCATCAAGACTTCGCGAAAGCTCAAGCAGCTTCAAAAATACTTCTCTGCTGTTTCTAAGATGTTTTGTCGCATCCGCGTCTTTCTGTGTCCGCATAGCTTTCACATCCAATCCCACCCATTCGCCATTTTGGCCATAATTATATTTGTCAAGGATTCTGACCTGGTTAAAAGCCCTTCTCAAATCTACACTGCCGAAAGATTTATCCTGATCGAACTTTAGCCCGTTCTGATCATTCAAGTGAACTGACCATAATTTATTATGAGCAAGTGCGTATCCCATCTCATCCGAAGGATCAAGACCTGCAAGTATTGAATGCGCAGATTCGATTACACAGCCCACTCGTGAAGCGTCTTTTGTCAGCATACCCAGCCCTATTGCATGGCCGATTGTCGGAATATAAGTATGATCCATCGGTTCATTTGGCTTTGCTTCGATTGCGATTTTTACATCAGGGTTATAATCGAGCATTTGATTAATAGCTTCCGCCAGTCTGTCAACAGCTATTTTACTGTCTTTTGATTCCCGAATATAAGTACCTTCCCTTGCCAGCCAAAGCACAATTAAATTCGTGCCAAGTTCATCAGCTATATCTATAGCTCTTCTGCTTCTGTCAACAGCGTACTTCCTGCATTCGGCATCATTGCTCGTATATCCACCGTCAATCGTTCTGGCATCTTCCCACAATCGCGGTGCTACAAATTCAGCAGCAAGTCCTTCATTATCCAGCATGGTTTTTAATTTCCTGGCCTCGGCTTTGATTTGAGTAGCCGAAAGATTATTCATATCTGGCACAGCATCGTCATCATGAAACTGAACACCATCAAAACCCATCTTTTTATAAAGCTTTAATTTATTACCGAACTCAACTTTTTGCCTGACCATTGGTCCGAAAGGATCCGCACCTTCATGAATATTCCATGGACCAAACGTAAATTTAAATTCACCTGCCATATAAAACCTCCAACATCCAGATTCTTTTAATTTGCATTAACGTTATTGCAGTTTATTCGCTTTTTGCTCAAATGCAATATAAATTCTTAAAATAATGTTAAAATTATTGCTTTTTATTCTATTTCTTACATAATTTTATTGTATTTTGCTGATTTCTTTTTTATTTTATATTAGATATAATTGCATTATCGATATTGTTGCATCCAAGGCTCATGACTAATCGAAAAAAAACTAATATTACTCTTGCCGAAGTAAGTAAAGCAGCAAAAGTTTCACTAAATACAGCCGCAAAAGTCCTTGCAGGCCAATCAAAAACCGCGCGCATCAGTGAAAAAACAGCAAAAAAAGTCCAGAAAATTGCTCAGACTCTCGGCTATGTCCCAAATCAAATGGCACGCAATCTCAGGGCTCAAAAAACTCGCATTATAGGCATTTTCGTCGCCGATATGATTGATCCCATTTACGCTGCCATTACGCATGCTATTTTGGAAGAGTTGCCAAAACACAATCTTTTCCCATTATTGACTGTTGCCGAAGCGGGTTATGAAATGTGCCGCCAAACATGGCTCCGCAATCGAATTGACGGTCTGATTTTCTGTGGGACAAACGCTGAAATGACCCCGCAAGTTTTTGCCGAATTAAAAAAACGCAATATCCCTGCTGTTATTGCTGGCAACTATTATTTACCTTCAAATCATAGTGCTTTTCTCCCGCAAGTCTCACTTGTCCACATAGATAACCACGCCGGCATGCAATTGGCTATTAATCATTTGGTAGAACAAAAAAAACAAAAAATTGCTTTCATTACAGGCCCAAAGTTTCATTCCGATGCACAAGACAGATTGCAAGCCTATGAATATATCATAAAAAATTATCAAAAAACCATTATTGCTGATTTAAACACGGATGAAAGATTCTGGCAAAGAGGATATTTAGCCCTAAAAAAAATATTTGAACAGAACATTAAGATTGATGCTGTCATTGCTTATGACGATTTGGTAGCAATTGGAGCCATTAAATTCCTCAATGAAAACAGCGTTAACATTCCAAATGATGTTGCGGTTGTCGGATTTGATAATCTGCCGCAGGCAGAATACTCTACACCTTCCTTAACAAGCCTCTATCAGCCCGCACAGGCAATTGGCCAACGAAGCGTCGAATTACTTGTCAAACATTTGGAACATGAAAACAAAATCGAACATGTGCATATGATGCCTGTACTGGTTCCTCGTGAAAGTACCCAATTTGGAAATGCAAGAAATAATCAGAATTATATTTCACATTTGTAATTCTGATTCAAGCAGTAGTGCAATAAAATCCGTCATTTTCAAAAGCCTATTGTCATCAGGTTATTTTTCTGAATCATTTACAACTCTTCAATCACCATTTTGGGACTAAAACAAGACAGGGAGCACAGTAAGCCGGCAGTAGTAACGAAGTGTAACTTATAGGAGTTTGTTGACAGCATAGGAATTAACGCTATATTTATTAACCTGGGTGGCTCAAAATTCGTTGCGCACACCGGCTCCATTCGATGCTATTCATCATTGTAATGGAAGAAAAAGATAAAATATTTTGAAAAGAGAAATCATGAAAACGTTCACAACCATTTTGACTGTTATTATTATAACCATTCTCTCATCATTAGCAGTTACAAAATCTGCCGATCTGACAGATGATGGCCTGGTCAATTTTGACGATTTGTCCATAATGACCGAACAGTGGCTTTCAGCGAATTTACCCACCCGTGTTTCAATTAATGTCAAAGATTACGGCGCGATTGGCAATGGCTCTACAAACGATTCCGCGGCAATTAACGCTGCGATAGCCGCACTTCCGTCATCCTATTGTGTTTTATACTTCCCTGCCGGTGTATATCGCTGCGGAACAGTCAGCATCAAAAACAAAACTGGGTTAACCATTTGCGGAGACGGCTGGGCATCATCTGTTATTAAATCCAACGTATATTTTGACGCCCTCGATGGTTATGGCACTACTCCCGGCGGACAGGTAATCAATATTGGCCAATCATGCAGCAATGTTCTGGTTTTTGGCTTAACATTTGACGGAAACTGCACACACCGTAAAGCAGGACAACAAGCGGTGATGATTTCTGCTGACAATACGACTTTCCGTGACAATTATACAATGAATTCCGGCGAGTTCGCTAACTGCTTCGGCCGAGACAATTCAGCTGGAATGGATAATCTTGTTGTTACCGGCAACCGTATCGGTCTGAATTGGGCAGACGGCATTAATCTGTACAATGTTAAAAATGCTGTCATATCCAATAATATAGTTGATGGCGCCAATGATGATTTAATAGCTGTCAGCGAAAGCTCGAACGTTGTTATCAGCAGCAATGTCCTGCGTTCAAGAACTGATTTACCTTCGAAAGTCGGCCGAGGAATTGCGGTTTTATGGGGTGCTAACAATGTACATGGCACAGGCAATCTAATTGAACAGGTGAAACAGTACGTTCTTTACGTTGCGTCTGAACAAAGCGGTGCTCGTCCGAATAATATTACCTTTTGCGACACAACCGTACGAAATGCCGCTATAAATTCGGGAAGCGCAGTTTTCGTTGAACGGGCGGACAATGTTACACTTTTAAATACACGTGTTTTTAATCCGGGAAATGGCTCTTGCATATACATTGCCGATTGGAATAATCTTACGATTGCAGGCGGCGAACTGACTCAAACATTAAATCAATATTGCAGAGGCATTCATGTGGCAGAACAGAATGGATATACATCTGTTTGGTCCGGCCTTATAATTAAAGACCTTCAAATCAATCTCCTTGGTATATCAACAAATGAAGCCTTATATTTACGTCCTCTTAGTTATGTAACTATGGACATAGTTTTATTAAGTGGAATAACAGCCAGAAATGCAGCCAATTGCAATTACATTTCAGTCGATACTGGCCGTTGTGCAACAATGTTAAAGATTATCAATAATGCATCTTTAAACGGTCGTTCAATTAGTCCATCTTCTTCCGGTGGTATTGTTACAGTAGCTAATAACAATTAATTTTTGAATGATAACAAAAAAAAAAACGGTCTGACTGCTGCGTTGACAACCCGAGAGTCGGCACCTAAACTATCATTCGTTTCCGGACAATTCCCAATTGCTATCGCAGCCTAGCCCGGACATACATCCGCAATATACGCGAAACCTGAAAAATCTGTGAAATACACTTTATTCCTTATTATCAGTTTTCATAAAACTAAATCCATTAGAAGAAAGAAATATTATAATGAAAAACTCAATCGAAAAAAGTTTTTTATGTATAAATCATCGCTACGGGCCGATTTTAAGTGCATATAGTACGAGACCCTCATCCGAATCTTATATCGCCCATTTGATATCTTCTTCCAGCGTCGTGTAATCCCACCATTCAGGCGCTAACATACTTATTTTACGTGACATTATTTTATTTCTCCGTTTATATATAATGATAAAATTAAATCATTTTATAACTTTTCATCCATTCAACTGCACGATAAATACTTTGCTCAGGCGTATATTGAGGCTGGTAACTAAGAAGTCTATTAGCTTTTGATATATCGGGACACATATGAGCTTTGAAGTGCCACCAGCTACCAATATCGGGACTAACGTTAGTAACATAATCATTCCAGGGAACTCGTTTGACTGGAATTCTCACATTGTAAATTTCAGAGTATGCGTTGACCAATTCTGCAGCGGTAATCGCATATGAGGAACCAACATTGAAAATATGATACGCTGACTTATCCTGATTCAGTACAGCTTTAACAAAACAATCTGCTATATCCTCTGCATCGCAGGGACCTATTAAAACATCTGCACCATCAGGTAAAACAACTTCTTTACCCTGGGCATGAGCTTTATGAATTTCGAGACTGCGACCGCCGAGACAGTCCAATGGTATTTTGCCTGAGCCGGATATATTTGGCGGCATAATCGCAGTAAATGCAACTCCGTCCTTTCGTGCAATTTCTATGAGTGATAAAATTTCTGAATAACGTTTCTTATACACTTCAAAAAGACATTCATTTTGGGTTTCTTCTGGAGTTGGAATAACTTTAGGTTCTCCATACATCCAGATGGACCCGCACGCAATTACGTGCTTACTTATCGTTCTTAAGTTATGATAGATATTCCAAACACTTCCGGGCATATCAACCACAACATCAGGTGCTTCAATTTTTAATTTGTTAATTTCTTCTAAATTTTTAACGTTGCATAATACATATTTAACTTTAGACCAGCTTTTATCTTTTGGAACAGGCTTTCGCCCTGAACCAACAACGATAACTTCGGCACCCATTTCAACAAGCTTAGGTACCATAAAATTGCCAACGTGACCCGTTCCGCCTATTATCATTACTTTCATTAGTTAGTCCTTGTTATTGAGGTGCTGATATTTTCATCGGGATATTAGCTTCGGCTACTTCCTCACCTAACATTCGTTTAGTATCTTTTACAAACTCAATGTCCTCGTCATCTGGAATAATTGCAAATTCAGGTTCGGGCAAGCCACTAACTAAATCATTAATTATTATATCCTTACCACTATCCATGGATTTGTTCGCAGCTATTCCTGTAAGAATCGAATAAGCCCCCTGCACATAATCTGCGTCGCGTTTCAAAGGATCAGCAACAGGCGTTCCAAAAATATGATTAAGCATTACAATATCTCCGCCGCCATGCGAGCCTTCACCTTCGTCGACTTTAACCTTATATGACGTCTGAAAATGCGGATAAACCATAATACAAGATTCGAGCGGCTGGAAAGCACCCTGAACTCGTCCATCACCGCTTATATATGAAGATTCGTGGCAGTTTTGTTCCAATCGCCCTTTAGTGCCATTGAAAGCCACATGATAACCTTCCCAAGGCGTAAAAGAGTTTAAGCAGTAACTCATATACACATTATTTTTATATCGTACTAAGACATTCATTGTATCTTCAATATTAATCTCATCGCTAAATATACATTGGTCACGCTCATAACCATCATATTTTTCATTGTCAAGATACAGATTTTTCATGGCATCGAATTTTTCCATATCCAAAAAGAAATTGCACTTGCCGCTGACAGAACAATCACGGCATCGTTTGCCATGATTTTCCAAGCCATAACGTTTTGCCTGCGTTTCGTTATAAAAGACTCTCTCGCCTTTGGCAAAAACAGATTGAGGATAGGAACCAAGCCACCAGTTAATAAGGTCAAAATGGTGTGTCGCTTTGTGAATCATCAGGCCGCCTGAATTAGCTTTGTCACGATGCCATCGGCGATAGTAATCCGCGCCGTGATTCGTATCAAGAAGCCATTGAAATTCCACGCTAAGAATTTTGCCAATCACACCGCTAAGCAGTAATTTTTTAATTTGCGTCCTCGGCGGGGAATAACGATAATTAAATGTCACTCGAACTTTTTTGCCTGTTCTTTTGACCGTATCTACTATCCGCTGGCATTTCTTTTCATCTATAGTCATTGGCTTTTCAGTAATCACATCGCAACCCATTTCCAAAGCTTTGCATATATACACATCATGCATACTGTCTTTGGTGCAAACAATAACACAATCAGGCTTATTTTCCTGAATCATCTTTTCGAAATCCTGCGAAACGTAACATTTAAGATCAGGGCAGGAATCCGCAAGCTCTTTTTTACGTAATTCCATACGACCTTTATTTATATCACACAGGGCAAGAAGCCTGCTATCTTTTTTGAATTCACCGCTCAATGCATCAGTAAACATCACCGAACGACCGCCAACCCCAACCAGTACATACGTTTTCATTAACTATCTCCAAGAACTTACTTTGATTTATTTTTTTTTAAATACCTTTTTAAGCTCGGAACTTTCCTATTAACCTCCGTAACGACCATCTTTGTTATGGTCCTCGCCCCATCCTTTGTGAAATGTGTACGATCTGTCTGAGATGTCGGATTCATATAACTATATCCATTTTCACCACTTAACTCGTAAAGTTCAACACTTTTATAGTGTAAATCAATCACTGGCACATTTTCTCTTTTGCCGACTTTTTTCATAGCTAAAGAATATTGGAATAGTGTCTGGTTTACTTTTCCCCTATCGTCGAAATTCCTCCGCTCTACCGGTGTCACGAGAATCGGCTGATCGCCTGACTTTCGGCAATCTTTTATATATTTAAGAAGATATTTTTGATAATCGCTATTGGGGTCGGTTGTCCTTTCACCTTTATCGGGACAGTCATTATGCCCAAACTGAATCATCACATAATCCGGCTTGGTCTCAATAGCTTTATCCCATAATCCTTCTTTTATAAAAGATTTAGAGCTTCTTCCAGATTTTGCAAAGTTTTTTATTACAATATTATCATGAAAAAATTCAGGCATTATTTGCCCCCATCCACGCAATTCATTTTCGGCTGCATAATTAGCTACTGTCGAATCACCAACTAATACTATAACAATTGATTTTAATTGAATATCTTTTTTAATCATAATAAAACCTTTCGTCAAACATCCACTAAAAAAAAAAATGAAAGCATCAACATGCTATAAATGGCAGATAATCCAAGCCTTTTCATAAGTATTCCAATAAAATACTTTAGCTAATACTAATTCAGATAATCGCCATCAAACAACTCATATGAAATCATACCTTTGCTCCCCAGTTTAAGGCCTTCGGATAAATTATCGAACTGATGTCAATCATCGAGTAGTACATAATTTCACTCTCAATATTTCTTAAGTATTCCTTTTCAGCCAATCAAGTAATTCTTGTCCTTCTTCAGGAGATTTGGCCCATGCTTCATAAACTATAAGTTCGGGTTTGTATTGTCCATGAAAACTTTTAATTTCTTCGCAGGTTCCATATAATACAGTTGATTTTCCCACTGCCTGTATCTTATGTATAACTTCAGGCCATTGATAATTCGGCTTGCGTCCTTCGCCGGGAACCCATTGAACAACTTTAATTTCTTTTATTGCCAGAATATCGTCAAGATGTTTTAGGGCATCGGGGCCATCCAAATGGAAAGCCGCGTCAGTAAGAAATTCGGCCTCATCCTTAATAGCAGGTAACACAAAACGGCGAAACATGTCCGGGCTGAGGAGGCATATAAAATCTGCCTGGATCATATCCGTTTGGCCCCTGCTAAAAAGCTGCAGACTGGTGCTGCTTCCCACTCGCTGTTTGTCGCCATACTTCCAAAGCTCATTATAAATTTGTTTGTAAATTGGACGGATTTGATTCATCAGTTCATCGACAAGCTGCGGTTTGTCAATAATATCAAAGAGTAGGTTTTCCGCTCCTCTCATTGCTTCGAGACAGTCTATGCTCGAATGGAGGTCAATATTCATAAGCGGACATTTATCTTTACAAAATTCCTGTGCAGCTTTATGGAATTGTTTCATTCTTTGCCAGACATGATTATTTTCGTCAAGACGCAAAGGCATGAAATCTTTCCAGTCCTCGACAATTTTTTCCGTCCAACTCGTATCACGGCTGTCAGGATTAATTTGTAAAGGCATACCCAGGAAAGCTGCCATCTGGTCTGGGCCAAAACCGGGTCGAAAGCCAGGCATGGCTTCCCCTAAAAATGCAGTATTATCAAGGTACTTTTGACCGGCAGAAAAACTTACGCTAAAATCATCGTCAACCGCTTGTAAACGCGACATAAATAATTGTTCATTACTTTTTTGAGCAAAAATCATCGTACAAGGTCTGTCGATCAATTCGTGTGACCAGAAAGCATCCCAGTACTTTAGTGCATGTTCAAAATCCGGCTTATATTTCAACATTTTAAAATTTCCTTCAAATCTATTTTTTCAAATTATCTTCAAAAAACTTGAATGCCTTGTTGCCTGCGAATCCATGTGCTCCTTCAAATATGTCTGTTTGGTAATTTTCAGGCACGCCTGCTGCTTTATAAATTTTCTTCACTTCATTACAACAGCTCAAAGATTCATCAGAAAGGAAACATAAATCATTGACACCAACTTCAGCCAATAACGGCCTTGGAGCGATAAGACCATGTAAATCTGGAACATCGCAAAGATCATATAGACCAAAGAACATCTGCGAGCCGCAAAAATTACTGTATTTTAAAGCAAACTCTGACAATCTCGAACTGTAACAAATAATGTCCGCAGCTTTTATTCGTTCATCCATCAACGTTATCCACGTTGTCATTGTGCCGCCAAAACTTAATCCCATACAGCCAATGTTCTTTGAATCAACAAAGTCAATTGAGCACAGGTAATCGATGCACCTGATTCCATCAAAAATATCCATTGCCAACAAATTGTAACCAAGTATTGCGCCTTTGATAAAGTTTACATTACACTCATCCCGGCCGGCAAAAATATTGCCTTCACTTCTTTCACCAAAACCTCGCCAATCGATTGAAATTGTTACAAACCCCCGTTTTGCCATTTGCAGACCATAATCATAATTGAATTGTTTAATTTCCTCTGCCCTTTGAGCATAATAAGGGTTTGTGATACCCATCACGGAATCTTTGCCGAATTGTCCGTGACCATGGCAGCAAAGTATTGCAGGGGCAGGCTTTTTGAATGCAGATTTGGGAATGTACAGCCATATCGCGGCAGACATATCTTTCTCAAGGTCAATTAGTATCCGTCGTTTGATAAGACCATCGCCCTCTACTTCGTGGACTATTTCCGCATTCAAGTCAACAGGCTGAGGCAGTGGTCCTAATTGCTTCTTAAGTTCGCCGAGTAATTTTGATTTCCACGACTTAAAATCCTTTGGTGTTTTCCCGTCAAACCTGTACCTGGGCTGAAATTCATTAGACTTTCTTTTGAAATATTCGCCCAAAAGTAAGTTTCTATCGCTTTTCATCTGTAATTCCTTATTTTAAAATTAGTTATTCGATACTATCAAGAATATTTAGCCGCTAATTCTTTAGCAATGGCAGTCCATGCATGAAGCCTATCTTGATGACCACAAAGGGTTTGCAATTCTCTAAGCACTACCTGAAAATATTGACCTTTCAATTTTTTGAAGCCTTCTTCAAGGTCCTGCCGAACTTTTTTTATGTTATCAGGGAATACAACATCACTTGCTTTCTGTCGCCACATTATGCAGTAATCTTTGTTTACTCTTTCAAGCACAGCATCAAGACCCGTCCATGCACTGCATACTAGTATCCGCAGATTAGGTATCGAAAGTACACCATCAATTTTTTTTGCTAAATTTTCACAACATCCATAACAAACATACCCAAAACGTTTTAATATTTTTTTCTGATAATTGAGGCAGAATTCTTCCCACATTGCAGGCGATACCTGGTCAAATTCCTGCGAATTAGCTGCGCACCAGCAATTGGAAAGCGTATAAGTGCCATCTGCCCTGCGTTGCCCAACCGGATCACTTAAAAGCATAGGCATATTATTATTTGGCGTAATCATGCCGCTTTTTTCCCACATATCAAGCTTTGTCTGCTGCGCTTCAAGCAGGTAGCTGGCAAGCCGATGCATCAGCTTAGGTTCGGCAATCATATCCATCATTATTTGTTCAAGGCCGCGAAGGTCGGCGGCAGCCGTTCCCATTGTCGCACTATCAAAATCAGGTCCATATTGAAGCCGAACTTCCATAATATCGCCAAGCAATTCGTTAGTTTGTTCCATCAACCTGGCAGTCGCAACTTTATTATATATATATTTTGGGAGAATAAGCTTATCAAAGTCAGTTTCTATTTTTAAAGGTGGATCATACGCCCATGCCCCACCATCAGAAGTTGACTTATGTTTTCCAACTTCAACTCCCCAGATATTGGAAGGTTTTGCATCGAAGACCGCATTAACTTCAAAATATGGCATTATAGGTTCGTCATCGCCAATATATCGTTTAATGAGCAATTGCCTGAATTTGTATTCCAAACTTCTAAGCCATGGATTTTTGCATTGAAGGATCTCTTGCGGCAATAATTCCTTCCAACATCCAACAGGTCTACACCAAACAGGGGCTCTGTCAGGCTTGCGAAGCGCATTTACATCTTTCCATCGCTGAATAATTCTTTGGTTTTCGGTTTCACTTGAATATTCTGCTACTTTTTCAACAAGCGATCTAACTATCTGCCGTTCATGCTGTAATGAATTTTTCATTATTGTTCCAAAATCAATTATATATTTAACAAAAAGTTTTTATTTCAATACCCATAAATGTGCAAAAATGCATAATTAAGTTTGTTACGTCTCCCTGCATTACCGCAAAATGCTGCGAACCAATTTTTTCGATAATTTCTGATGTCGGTTGTTTAACTCTTAATGAAAGATTTTGATATTGTTTGCAGCCGAATTCGCAGAATGGTCCTGAATCGTTTGTATGTTCACCAAGAATAATCTGCAGATAAGGTTTTTGGTTTTCAAGTACGTTCAGCCTGGCTAACGTATACACGCCGGGTTCATACTGTGAATTATTGATGACTCTATTGAAAGTAAGTTCGTTTTCATTCTGCCCGGTTTGCGAGCAGCCTATTTGCCGCAGGTTGCCGGAAGCATATTTAAATGCCCCGAAACCACAGCATGCGCAATGAATGCAGAACTCTTCCATTATAAGCAGATCAGCATAAGGCGAAGCTTGCTGTGTTAGATAAGATAAAATCAACTGTGTAATTGTAACTGGTATATCGCATTCACAAGAAGTAACACATTCATCAGAAAGAATAGATAACGGTACACATGGCGCAAAACCAAAATTAACCGCAAGCTCGTAACAGCATTTGAGGGAAATAGCTGAAAGTTTATTTCTTTTTACAAGTTCTTTGATTGCATGAATCATGGATATACAGAGATGTTTCTGTTTTTCTGATATAGATTCAGTAAATTTGAAATTCTTAAAAAGTATTTCAGACTGTTTGTCTAAATCAGGCTGCCCAAGATTTTTTTTGCATAATTCTATCAATGTGTAATTATCCAGGAAAATGATTTCCGTGCCGAACAGTTTTTTAATCTGTAAAGGGTGGACCATTCCCGGATAAATGCCTAACGCAGTATTTCCTACCATAGCCGCTTTTGCAGTTTTCAATTTTGAAACAGCACTTGCGGCTCTGACCATCCCGGAGAGTTCTGAAGCAGTATTTGTTTTTGCGAAAGCATCATAGAGATAAACAGCATTAAAGTTGAGTTGTTCGAAAGAGCCTTTTATTGGCAGAAAAGCTGCGAACGCTCCTGTTTGCTGTTTTTTATCATCGATGACACGATAATCACTACACCAAATGATTGCAGGATACTCTTTAAGTTTAAGGGCTAAATCTACAGCGACATTCGGATCAATCCAGGTAATCAAATAAATAATTAATACATCATAGTTTTGTTTTTTACTTTCAAATTTAATTGTCTCAATACTGTCCAAATCACTTAATGGTGAAGTTTGAGTACAATCTAAATTTAACTTATCCAGAGTCTCTTTTCCTTTTTCAAGAAAATTGTTTACCCAGCCCTGATCAGCATTGTTATAATAAGCCGGTACAAATAGGATTTTGGATTTTTCAATCACTTTTGCGCCTCAAGAAAATCATTAAAAGATTTTACATTATCATATATCTGAAGATATTTTTGGTATTTTGCCTCAAACGCTTTCATTGCATTAATTTCGGGCTCAAACGCAGCTTTTTTTACTATCCATTTTGCAACAGCTTCTTCAACACTGTTGAATGCCCCTACGGCACAAGCACCAAGCATGGCGACGCCCATCGAGCTGCCTTCATCGCTGCGTAGTGTTGTTATCGTCAAGCCAGTGATGTTTGCCAGAAGCTGCATCCATACATCCGAACGCGAACCGCCGCCAACTACACGTATTTCTTTAATGCCTGCATTTTTTCTTTCCAGCAGCCTGTAATTACGTTTCAGATCGAAAGCAATTCCTTCATAGATGGCTTTTAGGATATCTTCACGTTTAGTGTCAAAATTTAAACCGAGTATCATACCTTTAGAATGGGAATCATTATATGGCTGCATCGCACCGCCAAAATGAGGCATTACAAACAATTTTGAAGGTCTGTCCGATGATATTTGATTATTATAGTAGTCATATGTACGGTTTTCATTTTTTACCAATTCATTAAAGAACCAGTTTAATACCGCGCATCCGTTAAAAGTAAAAAACATGCCCATATGCTTATTTTTTAACAGAGAGCAGCAATATGAGTAGCTTTTTTCTTTTTTATTGTGTTCTACTTCCAAAAGCCAATGGCTAGCGACAACTGTACCAAGACTTAATGAAAAAACCGATGAATTGATAACTCCAGCACCGAGACATGCAGCAGGCTGATCAAAACCGCCGGTTACAACTTGGCAATCAACCGGAAGGGACAACTCTTGTGCCATTTCATTTTTAATTATGCCAATAATTTTTCCAGGCTCAATAATATCTGGAAATTTCTGAGGATCGATATCCAGACTTTCCATGAGTGAATTAGACCACTGTTTTGTGTTAATGTCGAAAAGTAAAGTACGTGAAACAAGTGAATGGTCTGAGATACATTTGCCGGTCAACAGGTAATTGAAATAATCTTCCCAGCACATGAACTTCCAGGTCTTTTGATATATCTTCGGCAGATGTTCTTTAATCCAAAGAATTCTGTGAAGCGGATAAACATTTCCTCTGATTGGCTGGCCTGTAGTTTGAAAGATATTATCTTCGTTGCCAAATTTTTCAATAATATAATTCTCGTATTCTATTCCAGTATTCTGATAAGCTGAAATAACATTTACCAAGGGTCTGCCTTGATGGTCTGCGGAAAAAAAATCATCTCCAGACACTGAAAAAGAAATTGTTTTTACTGGATCTTTTGCCTGGTTACATCGGCATGTCTGAATTATATCTTTCACTTCATTCCAGATACCAATCGGATTGATATCTTTTTGCAGATTCTTTTTATAGTCGCTACCATAGTCGGTATATTTTCTTTCTAAAATATTACCGTCCTCGGCAACGAGCAAAGCTTTGGCACCTGTCATGCCAATATCAATACCAAGATAACTCATTGCCCTAACCGTTTTAGTTTATCACTAACTGCAACAATTTGGTCGTTAAACAAACCGCCTTTAACAAATTTTTTATCGAAAAAAGCACTGCCAATGGTAAATGCCCACAAGTTCGCCTTGGTTGTCAGTTTGATCCGTTCCCAATCATTTATACTGCCGGCAAGAATTAGGGGCAGATCGATTTCTTTAACACATCTATCGATTAATTCCTGTATTTTTTCGCTGCACTCATATCGATAGGCTACAAGGTCAAGACCATCAACACCTTTATCTTTTAATTTTTTGCCATGTTCGATTATCTCATCAACGGTCCCGCCGAGTGTTACCGGATGGTCATAAATCTTCCCAAAAAATGGAAAGTATTTTATATTTTCATTTTTTACAATATCGATTATCGAATCAAAACAAATTGTACCTGTGAGATAATCAAATCCACATTCCAGTGCTAACTTTGTGGCCTCAATACATTCGCTTTCCTCATAATGCACAACCTCCAGGAAAGTGGTTTTCCCGACAGCCCGCATTTTTTGGACCAACTGTTTCATATGCGGCTTATTAAGACCTATATCCTTAAATCCCCAGAATTTTACTGGTATGTTCTTAGACGTTTCAAAAACATCAATCGCATCCGATACCGTAACATCGTTATATGTAAGCATTATTATCAAATTATTGTTCATTTTGCACCTTTGAAAAATAAGCGTTCAAAACTTTATTCGCATTCCCGGCAGAACCGAGCAGTTCTAATTTTCTTACAACAGCACTTGTCATAGCTTGTCTGGCCGGAGTAAAAAGAAGCGTGGGGTCAACCATTTTGGGGCCGTTGGCTTTTCTTACTTCATCAAGTTTCGAGAAAAAGGCATAACGAAATTCTGTAGCACAGCCATAATAAGTAATGCCCCCTGCCAGGCATTTTCTGATTTCTTCATCACTTATGAACGAAACTCCATGCAGACATAAATGGGTTTTATCGCCGACGGCTTTATTGATTTTTTCCAATCTGTCAAACTCAATATTGCCGCTGCTGAAACCACTGACTTCGCCTATCGCTATCGCAAGGGCATCGACGCCAGTCTGCTCTACATATTCTTTTGCTGCATCAGGCTCTGTCAACTGATGCTGCTCTTCTTCGGTAGGATTGTCCCATGTTCGTGTTATTGCGCCAATCTCGCCTTCGACAGAAATACCGAGCGGCCGGCAAATATCAATCACCTTATTTGTCAATGCAACGTTTTCTTCAAACGCGCGATTTGCGGCATCTATCATGATTCCATTATATCCGCCTCTGACAGCCCTTAGAATTAAAGTCATATTTTGGGTATGGTCGAATTGCACACCGATCGGGAGCTGGCTTTTAGCAGCTGCGCCGATTATCATAGATTCAAAGCTTCGATAACGCGGAAACTGACCTTCTGGTTCGTTTACGGCCAATGCCATCGGTGATTGAGCTTCTTGTGCTGCCGCCAGGGCAGCTTCAGTTTCTTCAAGATTACTTACCACAACCCGCAAAAAACCATAGCCATCATTTTTTGCCTGATCCAACATAAATCTAATAGGGACTAACATCTTTTTTCCTAATAAAACAGTATCATATTTTGTATCCTGAACAGTTCAGGCATATCTGGATTTAAATCTTTTTTCTGCATTCGCTTTCAAATTCATTTATATCTACGACCAAATTATTAAGACGTGCTTTTTCGGCGGCAAATGCCATTAAATGACTATCAAGAGACATCTCCACAGGGGTAATAATATGTTTTTTTTCACCTGTACATATAGCATCAACAAATGCATCCATAATAGCCTTATCACCTCCCATATGAGATGATTCCATACCAGCAGGTTTAATAATTTCTTCATTAGCAGGTGCAAAAGTACTAGCTTGTATTAATCCTTCATTAGTGTCAAAGTAAATTTCGCCGTTAGTCAATGATAGTTTTGTTATTCTGCGTTCTAAATAATTATGACCAGCCATTTGAAAACTGCCAGTTATGCCATCTTCAAACTCGATATGAACAACCTGATGGTCAACAACATTATTATTACATTTAAAAACACAACGGCCAAACTGATTATGACGTAAAAGTTCAAAAAGTTCCTGGTTGTTTTTAACTATACCCATCTGGCGAATATATGCAGGGTCGGTATTTTCATTGAAGTAGATTTTCTGAACATCATACGGGCAATTTTTATACTCGTGACAACCTTGAAGACAATAGTTAGGGGCACCTTCTGGTGCATTTTCCTTTCTAAAATAATTTAGATTTCCAAATGATGAAACTCTCAAAGGGCGTTTATCAATCAAATATCTCATAATATCCATATCATGGCATGATTTGGCCAGAATCATTGGCGTCATCGAATCATTATTAAAGAGACCCCTTACAAAAGAATGCGCCATATGATGATAGCTCAAATTTTCACTATGCTGCATAGCAATAATTTTGCCAAATCGACCGGACTTTATAAGAGATTTAATAATGTCATAACCAGCCACATAGCGCATCTGATGACAAACAACGAAAATCTCTTTGAAACGACTTGCAGCATCCGCTATTTTTAAAACCTCTTCCATAGTACAACCAAGAGGTTTTTCGACAAGTATATTATATTGCTTGTCAATAGAACCAAGAATTATATTCAGCCGTTCCGTTTCTAATGTCGCTATAATAATTGCATCAGCAATTTTTCCATTTTTTCTAAAAAAATCCTCTGAAGCTTTAAATCTTCTTGATTCAGGTATATTATGTTCAGCCCCAAAAATCGCTCTTTTCTCATCGTCAGGCTCCACAACAGCTACATATTCAGCCTTATGCGGATTATCTAATGCATATCGTCCAAACACACCTCTGCCTCGATTGCCTGCACCAATGAGCACCATCTTAATCTTGCTCTTAGTTGTATTTAAATCCACCATCAACATCTTATCCTAAAGGTCTGTGATATCATATTTTCCTGCTTTTCTGTATTATATATTATATTCATTATATCATCTTCTCACATTGCATTTGATAACCTTCTTTTCCGCCCATTGCTTTCCATTTTTTATAAATTATCAATGCACCAATGACGCCAACTAATTGAAATGCAACAGGCCATAACAAGGCATATCTATAATTATTAACCAAATCGATAAATTGTCCGCATAATATACTTAGCAATGCAGCTCCTATGGAAGAGATCATTGCGCCTGCCGAAGCAAATTGTCCATATTGTTTATTCGGATAAAGATCAACGATCCACTTGCTGACACTTATAGTGATAAGGCAATAAGGAATAAGCCATAAAATATTGCAGATAAGCAACGACCAATAATTATTAACAAGGAAGAAGGCAACTAATTTGACCGCGCAATATAAGGTCATTGCGGCTATATAAGATTTGTGGCTGCCCAAACGATCAACGAGCATACCTGCCGGATAAACGAAGAGGACACTTGTGATCTGCGCAAAAGCGGTAATTTTACCAATTTCGTCGAGCGTCAATCCAATTTGGTCCCGGTATAAAAATACCAAAAAAACATCTGAAGCATTGGACCATATACGTATGCTGTAAACTATAAAAATAATCAAAAAGAACGGATGTCCAAAACACTGGACAGCATAGTTGCGAATGCCGCTCCACCAATGGCCAGTTGCCTCTTTTTTATTTGGCGGAGGATAATCGCCTTCTTTTACTTTCAGGCACATTATTGTAATAATAATGCCGTAAATAATCGCTGTTCCAACAAATATTTCATGGAGATGTGTTTTGGCCATTCCAAAAATCCAATAGCTGAAAACAAAAGCCCCGAGGTTGCAAAAAACGTACAAAAGTCCGTAAAAACGTGCAATGAAAGCCTGCGGCACCACATCAACAATCAGATAGTAATATACTGATGAAACAAACATATTGAAGACCTGGAACAATGCGACTAAAGCGCCGCTTAAGAGAACGAGGGTGGTTATCGGACTATTTTTCATGAATGCAGCTATCCAGGCAATGGCTTCCAATCGATGGGTCATTGCCGGCGCAAATGGAATCAATGCAAGCAACAAAACTACAAACGGCGTAGTCAGCAGAATAAATGGACGTCTGCGTCCCCACCGGCTTCGGTAACGGTCTGATTTGTAACTGATAATCGGATTAGCGACAGCATTGACTATCATATAAAGGCCGGTAACAATAAACCCTACTGATTTATTGCTCGCACCATTGTCTTTCAGCACCAATGGCAGCAATAAAGGCATCACATTTTCCATAATCGCGAAAATGAATGCCCCGCCCAACAGCCATGAAAACAATACTACCAGACTTGCGCGAGTATAGCACAATGTACCAACACAAAAACGCGAGACATCTTCGATATCAGGTTTACGATCCAACGCTGTTTCTAATCCTTTGTTTGTTTTTAGCATTATAAATACTCTTTATTTCTTTATCTGCTGTAAATTGGATGTAAATTTTTCGCCGATGCAGCATTTATGTTTTTTGCTGTTTATCGCAACAGTATACTCTTTTCCTTTTGCCGAAATATCAATATTATTGCCTCTGATACGCAATCCCTTGAGGCTAATTTCCGGTGAATATGATGGCGGAACGGGATTAATGGTCAACAGGCCATCAACAGTTACCTGAATGCCAAACATTCCAAAGATTATACTTTGGGCACCGGAAATCGAACCGATGGTATTTTGCAAAGGCGAATCTTTGCGATAATCGATATTGTTTGCAACAAATGAATCGCCCCAATACGGGAATCTTTCGCCCCACCACAAAATTCTTTTGAAAATATCTTCAGCTATTTTTGGATATCCTGCTTTGTATAATTTTTCGATAACCTGCGGGGGGAAGCCTGTGTATGCACCGCCGCCGCCATTATCAATATCTACCTGGTCATAGGCAGGGTCTTTTTTGGACATGCTATGCATGCCGTAATCTGAAAGGAATTCTTCTTCATTTATGTGGCTAAGCAAACCTTTGCGCTGCTCGGCATCCAAAACATCGCTATCAATTAACTTGAACATCTGGATTGTATAACGCAACTCTTTCTGATTTTTAGCATTGAGGAAATAAAACCATTTGTCTTTAGCAGACCATAATTGCTGTTTGAGCAATTTCTTGAGCGGTTCCGTTCTTTGGAGAAGCTGCTCATATTCGTCTCTGCCGGCGGCTTTACAGAGGACAGCGGCTGCCTGATAGTTAGCGTATCTTCGGGCATTGAGGTCGGGCATAACATAATCGTAAATGTACTCACGGCGCAGTTCGAGAAGATGATTTCCTTTTCCATAGTTCACAAGAACAGCGGGCTTTGCAAAATCATCACCGTATTTTGCGTTATCCATTACTAAATCGATTATAGGTATTCGTTTTACTTTCTCATCGAGGAAATCAACATCGCCGCTAAGCAAAACGTAATAATAAATAAGGAAAATTAGTTTTTCCTGGTTAATTTGATAAAATGGTCCGATAGCTCTGCCCTTAGCGGGACTAAACGCAAAATGCCTTGTCATATCATTGTTTAAAAAAGTTTTAAGGTGGGTTTTTAAAGCATCCGGGTCATACATACCGAATAATTCCCAGCCTTCGCCGAAATCCCACAAATAATTGCATATACAACCGCCGTTGATGCCGCCTGTGGAATAATATGGATGCAGTAAAAATTCTTTAACGTCCCATTTATTCAAGATTAAATGTACTAACGAACGGTGATAAAATTTTTCAAGGCGTTTATCGGAGGCAGTAAATTCAGGGATTTTATTAAATAAATCCTTAACTTTTTGCTCGCAGGCAAAATCAGCTTTCACAATTTCCTTCTTTATATTCACTGCTATCTGGTCGCAATCTTTTTGCGACTCTCTATCATTTCCAATCGAAACAACAATGTTGAAGGTTTTTTGGCCTCGTGCGGGAATCTCAAATTGACCATCCCAGTGCAGACAATAATCGTGCCACTTCATACCTTTGATATCGGTATAAATTACAATGGTTCCTTCTTTATTGCTTTTTATTAACCTGTTGCCTTTTTGGGTATCCTTACAGCCAGTTACGCTTTCAGGTTTTGCAAACTCCCAATCCTGGTAATAGTCCAATTTTCCCTGTATATCGAATTGGACAGGGACTTTCTTTTTGGTTTTGCTTTGATTATTGAGCGTAACTGATAATATTACCGCTCTTTTGTTCTCAGCGAGAACTAAAGAGCTTAGAATATTAACATCATTTGATTTGCCCCAACGCAGGACCTTATGTGGATACCATTTGTAACCATCAGTAGAAACCTTTTCGCCAAACAGCCGCACATCAAACAAAAAATTAGAACTGACAAAAGGTGGGGCATATATTTTTTTGAAAGACAGTACATCCCTATAGGGAACGTTCAATGCAAGTTTGCCATTGATAATGCCAAAATCCTGCTCTTCAAGGAGGTTTGATTTTCCATTCAATGCAAAAATTTCCATATATTTTGCGTCTGAAGCCATTATTAATCCTTTATCAAATAAGTTAAAATTTCTTTTTTTGGGGTTCTGCTAAATTGAAACTGGTTTGCCGCTATCACATGAGGCTGTTGCGGCTAATGCCAATTGAATTGACAATCTGCCTTCTTCCCAGCTTGTTAGAGCTTTTTTTCCTGTACGACAGGAGTCAAAGAATTCTTCCATAATATTTGTATCAGCCCCGTTATGACTGCTCTTTGCCATTTCGTTCAGGTCATAAACTCTTTTTTCAGCTTCTTTTTTGAAACGATTCCAGACCGTTACTATACCGGCATTCAAATCGCCTTCTGCTGAACCCTTGGTTCCCATTAATCTCACAAGACGAGTATTTCGCGCGCTTACCACATTCAGAGTATAATTGGCAAGAACACCGTTTTCATATTCCACCATTGCCATACCATTGTCGAATGTATCTTTATCCGAATTAAACAAGCATATATCTCGCGGCACACCAGTTTTTTCTTCCGCAATTTTTGCCAAGTTATCCCAGAATTCCAAAATATCTTTTGGCGCTTCATAATATGTAACATCATACCGGTCGTTACATTGGTCTTTGATTTTGCATTGTCTGCAATTTTTACCCGCATCTGATCTGGGTTTATAATGACTAAGATGGTTAATGGCGAATACCTTTTTGGGTTTAGCACCTGCAAACCAGTTTATAATATCAAAATCATGACATGCTTTTGTGATCCAGAGTCCGCCGCCGAATTTGCGAAGTCTGTTCCATCGCCTGAAATAGGTTCTTCCTTCAACATAGTATTCACTTGCTTCTATGGTTAGGAGCCTGCCAAGCTCACCGCTTGAAAGGACATTATACAATTTTTCATAAACGGGAGCATGCCGCAGGTTCATCCCGAGATAAAAAATCGCCGATGAATTTTTCGCGGCATTTATTATCGTATTGCAATCTTCCAGCGTTGTTGCTATGGGCTTTTCACAGAAGACATGCTTATTTGCCTTCATTGCCGCTACCGCCGGCTCTACATGGGCGTAATCAGTTGTCCCAATAAATACAGCTTTAGCGTTATTATCAGTTACGGCTTGTTCAAGAGAATCGTAAATAACAGCATTGTTAACCTGAAATTTGTCAATGATAAGTTTACTTTTTTCACGCATCAGGTCATAAACTCCTGTTATAAACCCCTGTGATGGATTATTTCTTAAATAATCCATTATCATGCCGCTTCGCATGCTTGCACCAATGACTGCTACACCAATTTTATCTGACATATTATCCTGCAAAAAAAACAAAACTTTAATAAGAGCCTTTAACGCCAAACAATATTTTAACACTTTTGTTTTTAAGTTAAAGGCACATACACTAAAATATTATTAATATTTAATCACTTTTACTTTCCATAAGCCGCTTGCCAAATCCTTTGCGGAACCGCTCCCGTTATGAATTCTGATTTCAACGTTACCGGTTGAAGCAACATAACCAGTAACAATCGTATCCTGTAAATCATATGGCGGATAAACTATGACGCTATCGCCGACAGCCGCACCTGCAACCGCAATAGAGCTGGAAGTTGCGCCAGTATTATTACTAAGACTTGGAGGATTCCAGGTGATTGAACCACTTTCTCTGCTTAAAGCCCAACTTCCGGTCTGATTAACAATATAAAAGTTAGGGCCTAAAGAACGAATCGTCAGCTTACTGCCCGGAACATTGGATGAAATATTACCGGAACCACTTGGGTAAAGAGTATAGTTGCCTGCATCGATTGTCATTTTATGACCGGCAACAACTTCAAACGTATATTCATTACCAAATAAAGCAGAATCTACATTGTTTGGCGATAGAGTGATATCGCCTGTTGCGCCTTCATTGGTAATTGTCTGGCTGATATATTTAGTCATATCAGCGGCGCTTATGCTCGATGTGGTTGCGTATTCAGAGTCGTCGGTGAATTTTACTTTGCAATAACCATAAAACGGCCCGTTTGCCTTATACAAGCGTTTATTGTTCGGCATATTTGTTGAGACTTCTATGTCGATATTCTCAATACCGGCGTTAGCTTCATAATTATGCAGGCATACGGCCTTTAGAGCCTTGCCGTCTGTCGATTCGACATGAACGTTTTGAGCTGTAATATTTCCAGCCATCCTGTTACTTGCATTCATAACCACTACAAGGCCGCTTGCGTAACGTTCCCAGCCGGCGCCAAGATTGTTCTGATTTGGATTTATAATCTCCAGACCATCGATGGTAACCGGTAAATTGGCCGATGTGCTGCTGAATCCGGTTGCTTTTGCGTTTATACTATAGCAATCCTTTATATAAACCATTCCTCCGCCATTGGAATCACTAGGTCCCTGATCAACACCGAACCCCATATTATCACCAATACTGACACAACCCCGGATTATAACTGATATTGGAGTGTTAAGCCCGCCATCTTTGGCAAAAGAAAAACCAGCCGAGTAATTATCAAAGGAATAACAATCTTCGAAAATTATATTTTGAAGATAATCGCTGGCATAATCTGGTTCAATATCGACGCCTTTCTGCGGACTGGTTCCGTTCGTATTCGAAAACGTACATTTCTTGAATAAAACATTCTTTGCGCTTGTAATTGAACAAGCATTACGTCTATTGTTATTGAAAGTGGAGTTTTCTACATAGACGCCGTCCGGAGCACCACCGCCCACGCAGATCCCATCGCCCCAACAATTATATACATTAACATCTTTTATTACAATGTCTGCTGAAGCGTTTTCTATTTCTATTCCATGTCCCCATTCGCCGGTTGCACCCAGATGGTCGTATCTTTCACCTTCTATTGTAGCTCCTATTATTTTTATATTTTTTTTGCCGTCAAGAAGGATAACGGAATACATCCCTCTATCGTTTGGAATGGCTTTTAATTTAGAGCCGGGTTCAAAAATTAGTGATGTATTATTGGCAGGCTGCAATCCTCCATATATACCTCCCGGTCCCGTCGGGTCAATGGCATATGTTACTGACGGGAAACGGATTGTTTTCGCGCCTGAATCAAGAGCTGCCTGGCAAACGGCAGTATCATCTACCGCACTGATTTGTCCCCACCATTGTGGATAAGCTTCTTTTACGAGTGGTCCCAAAACAACATTACCAGCACCTGAAAAGATTTGGCTTATTGGTGCTTCAACGGTTCCATTGATTGTTACTGTATCGCCGCTTGCAACAAAAAGGCGTGCTCCCTGCTCGAATTTCAGATTTACATTGGCCGGTATAGTAAGTGAGTTAGATACCTGCCACACACCTGCTTTGAGCAATAATGTTTTTTTAGAACTGCCTATGGCGTTTAACGCAGAAGTTATAGTCGCATCGGTGAAACTGCCATAGTCTCTTGCGTCTATCCACGGCATAGAGGAAGTTAAATAATTTGAACCTATAACAGTTGTGATTGAACCATTATAATTGACAATTACTTCGCCCATACCGCTATAGGCACTAATATAACCACTGTTTTCATAATCTTTAACAAGATTGTAGGCGTTACCAATGATTGTCAAAGTACCACCTGAAATATCAAGCAAAGCATCGCCGCCCATCGTCAATGCCCGCACATTTATTGTACCGCCATTGAGATAAAATCTCTCAGTACCGGGCCTGTTCATATGAAGAGTACCATAACCGGCACCTGTTGCAGTAACTGTTCCGCCGCTCATGGTAACTGTCGCAGTTCCGCCAGCATAATAAGCCAAATCAAGATTGTATGTGCTTACTGTAAGAGAGCCGCCGGTAATAGTTAAACTTGCGCTGCTGCCGCTGCCGGGCATAAGTGAAACATCAGCGGCATTGGCTGTTTCATTGTCTATAACAGGATTATAAGTTGTACCGTTAATAAAAACATTGTCAAAAGCAGTAGGCACAGCGTTAGTAGACCAATTTCCCGCAGTTGACCAATTAGTGTAGGAACCTACAACATCGCCCTGCCATGTAGCATTTGCGCCAAAGGCACTGTTAATCAAAGTCATGATAACAAACAATAAATAAAAATTTTTCTTTGCCATAATTTGCCTCCTGAATAATAAGATTTTTATGAGTTCTACGTCGAACTCATTATTCCATTCAAAGATATTTTGATAAGAGTATGCTTATCATCAGGGAGCCTTTAAATAGACAACAATTCTATAACGTGTCATCCATTACATCAGTTACTCTTCAGATACGGATTTAACAAATTATTAAACTTTACTATATAAGCTGCCAGCATTTCCTTTCCGGCATTGTATTCTTTTTGCGTTTTCTGACCCGGTTTGACATACTTTTCGATATCCGATCGACATTGCTTTAGTAAATCTTCGTTGCCGCTGTCTTGCAGTTTTGCGATTTGTTTCGATAAAATATTCAAATATATCCAGTCTTTTACGCCATCGCGAATTGCTTCAAGGCGTTTAGAACTTACAGGATGAAAGACATTGTTATCATTCCTAAAATATACCAATGTAGCCAAAGCCTGCTGTTCAGTTGGACGATTTACAAGACTGCCATATGCACCGTATTGTGAATAGCCGTAAGCATAATTAAGTTCCGGAACTATATCCATTGTCCAAACTGTGTATTCATCAGCGTTGATTTTCCAAATCCAATGTAAATCCTTGCGTCCCTGCAATGCAGGCGCACGACCAGCCCAGGAAGGCCAATTAGTATAAATCGCGAACTTCTTTCCGAATGCCTGTTCAGATTGGAAGAACTTAAGCCATGTAGGCCATGCCCCAACCGAATGACTGCACATATAACAATCGGCATATGGCTGATAAACTGAAATATCCCAATCTCCTGCCGGACAGAACATCAAATTAAATTTCGGATCTATTTCCTGGAATGTTTTAAAAATGGGAATTGACCACGCGGCGAAATCTTCATCAGAAACTTTGTAACGCATATCATCATAACCATAACCGGCTTGTTTGAGATATTCGATATACGCAGGCAGCAGCTTGGCGGGGATCAAACCTCTGCCGCTGTATAAATGAAGTTTTAGCCCGTACTTTCGCATTATCTTCATTCGCTCAAGATTATCCCATTTTTGTCCTGCGATTGTAATTTTTTTACCTGTCAAATCCATGTTCAGTTCGAGATCTTTAACATCTCTTCCCTGGATATTCAGTTGTTTGTCGCCGACATAAATATCGCCGGGCAGTTCCATCCCAACATAGCTTACATAATGTTCTGAAAGAAATCTCGCCCATAGCTCTGCGCTTTGTCCGCCCCAAGGGATGCCTGTAAAAATGCTTAAATCAAGCGAAGGTTTTCGGGGTAAATCAAACGGCCAAATCTTTACTTCAACTGGCATTGATTTTAATACTTTTGCATCAGCAGATATTTCAATTGTACCTTTATAATCTCCGGCTTTAGCTCCTATTGAATTTATGGTTACCCATATATGCCGGCTTTCCATTTGTTTAACCGAAAAAGGTTTGCGAAGTTCTTCTACAAGCTCAGGAATAGCTTCTTTGTTTACATTTAAATATTTACCTAAATCGTCTTTTGCCGGCTCAAGATAACCAATCATTAGGCATTGCACATTATCTGATGAAATTTTGTCGCCTGAAGATGAGACTAAATCAGAAACATTCAAAGTTAAATCATCAACAGGTGCCTGAGCAGAAATGACAAATGAATCGTGTTCATATTCGTTAATTGCCTGTGCATATGATAATTTGATTGGGGCATTAATATCTTTCAGAATCTTACCCATGTATGCCAATTGCGAAATACGATCTTTTAAAAATGGCTCATAAACATCTATCTTCGATAAAATCAAATTTTCTGCGTTCTGGCTTGCTAAATTGTTTTGTGCATTTGCATCAGCCGTTATGCTGTCGGCAATATCGGCGGCAGCCTGTAAAGCAGAATGAAAATCACGAAGAGTATTTTGAAAAGCCTCTTCACTTTTTACTTCAGAAAGTCCGGTTGTTTTTTCATCAAACTGCTTCAGGTTTTTCTGCATCTGCTCATTGCCTGTAAACAAACGCGAAATATCTTCGAGTTTTGTTTTAATATTTTGTGATTGTGCCTTCAAAGCCTGACCATAGTTGTCGAATATAAGATAGCCAAAACCATCCGGCTCGTGATAACCGCGAGCAAGCCTTGACCAGCAGCCATTTTGATGTTGTTTGGGGGAAATCTCTGCACCCTGTCTTGTACGGCATATATTAATTTTCCAATGGCCGCCTTTTTCGGGTGGCAATACTTTTAAACTTGCGTAAGGTATTTCTACTTCAAGCGTCCAGCTTCCCTCATCAACTTTAGCAGCCGCTGACCATAGAATGTCAATTGTCGGATCCTGATCCAATGAATCGTACCTAACTGCATTGGAATTAACAGAAAGATGATAATATGCCGTTTGTTCGGGATTGGCCTGAATAAATAATTCTATGCAATCGTCATTGTAAACAGGGCCGTCATATTTTTTAATTTTTGTAACTAACTGATTAGTATTCGGTTCTTCGACTTCAACTCCCAAATAGATAGCAGATTGGGTATAAACAACATAAAATGAAGTTCCGGGATTTGTTAATTGTCCTGTTTGATAATCAACAAAATTTGAGGTTTTCTCACTGTTCTTCCAGCATTCATCTGTCAGCGATCCATCCAATACCGGAATTTGATTAACTTCAACAGCAGCGTATGCTCTTGGTACAAAAAACGTGTCTTCTTTGGCGGACACAACTTCAAGGCTGGAAAATATAACAAACAAAAACAATGTAACCTTTAGTACATTTAAAAGCTGTTTAAATCGCATCATAATTCCTTATAAAAAATTTCCGTTTACAGTTATCTTGAAACATCAACGCAATGAAACATACTTTTCATGAGCTTGCAGCAGTCGTTGACCCATTTCCTTAATTTGATCGCAGTTAAGATGTGAACAGACAGGATCAAGCCTCAGAGCCTGTAACGCCAATTCCCTGTTGTTCTCAAAGCAAGCTTTTACAGTCAAATTAAACACGTATGCCAAAGGCTCTATTAAACCAACAATGCTATCAGGCAATGCGCCGTAATTTAGAGGCGTTACGCTGTTTTTATCAATCATGCACGCTGTTTCAACAACGGTTCCTAATGGCAGGTTTGAAATCTGCCCCTTATTCTTAACATTGCCGACATCAATAAATTTCTTGCCGGTTAAATGAGCATTGATAATATCTGCTGCGGTTTCGCGGCTTCGCTCAAGGTATTTATCATTAATTTCACCTTTAAGCATTCTTTTAAGTGCATCCTCTCGATCCTTAAACATTTTTCGGCGATTTGAAATACTCGTTCGTTTGATATTGTATTTACGCAGATTCTTTTTATTTGTGATAAACCATGGAAAAGATTCGCATGTATGCCTGTCACCAAGATAAGGCAAATAATTTGTCATTCGGAAAAGCTCATCAGCAACATACCTGCCGCTTTTGAAACCCATGGAATCGCTGTGGTCGATTTTGAGCAAATCGGTTATAGACTTGGTTTGCAGCTTTTTACGAAGATCAGCAATAATATCGATATTGCCAACCCTGCCCTCTGTTATCCAAAAAAAGTGGTTCAACCCGGCATATTTCAAATAAATTTCATCTTCAGATTTGGCGCCATAAAGCTCCTGAAGGAAATGGATATTCTCAAAAAGTCCGTGGCAAAGGCCTATTACCGGCCCTGTACATAGCTGCTGAAGAACATCTGTTAACACCGGCATAGGATTTGTATAATTCAAAACCATCGCACCGGGACAGTATTTATTTAAAGAATTTGAAATATCGACAAATGCGCCAAAATTACGAATACTTCTTGCCCATCCGCCCGGCCCTTGAGTATCGCCAACCGTATGATAAATACCATACTCTTCCGGAATTGCGATATCATGGGCCATCGCGTCGAGGCCGCCTGTGGATATGGTAATAATAACATAGTTGGCGTCTTTTAATGCGTGGGCTTTGTTACTGGTCGTGATGATGTTACTCTCTATTTTTAATAATTTGCTGAGTTTATCCAAAAAGGCTTTATTTAAATCAGCCGGTTTTTTATTTATATCATAGAGAACATATTCGACATCCTGCAACGATTCTGTAAGAAGCATATCTTTGATAATTAATGGAGTCCATGCGTTACTGCCGCCCCCAATAATAACTATTTTGATTTTAGACTTCATAATACATTTTCAACAAACTAAACAAATTAATCTTTTTGCCAGGTTCCTACTTGTTCGACGATATGCCAATTAGTTCCATCAGACCTGATTTTAATTCTGCTTCCGATATCCTGTGACCATAATGCGTCAGCACCGCCGGGAAGAAGATTGCCGCACTTAAGTGTGATTTTGTGTGGAGAGGCAACTTCAATTGTATATTCGCTGTCTAATGATTTCGCCAGTGGATTAGTAAATGACAATACAATATCATCGGAAGCGCCGTGGTTAGTAATCTTTTGACCATTGTATAACTGTATTGAATTTACATCGATACTGGTTTTTGCCGCATAAACTGGATTATCAGAAAAATTCACTTTACAATAATTTTCAAACGGACCATTTCCTTTATAGAAACGCTTGTCATTTGGCATGTTTGTTTTTAATTCAATGTCGAGATTTTTTAAGCCGCCATTTTCACCCGCAAAATTGTCAATAAACAGCGCATAAGCGCCTTTACCGTCATCTGAAAAAATATTGACATTGCGCGCCGTAATGTTTCCGGCAAGCCGGTGTTCTTCACCTTCAAGTCTCATTCCGTTAGCGGCTTTCCATTTGCGTGATGTAATAGAGATACCGCTTCCATAAGCAGGTTCATTTTTTCCCTGGTTAGGATTAATTACATATAATCCATCTATCTTCGTTGGCAAATTAGCAGTAGTCATCCTGAAACCTGTGGCTTTTGAATCGAGAACTGTGCAATCATTGATAAACAATACGCCGGGCGTGTCACTGGGGCCGATGTAAATTCCAAAACCTCCGTTGTCATTCCTGCTTGTGCATCCGCGGAACGTAACTGAAACAGGCTGATTCTGACCGTCATCACGGCACATAAGAAAACCTTCCGCCTTATTGTTGTATGAAGTGCAGTCTTCAAAAACTATATTTTGAATGCAATCCGTAGGCTTGTCCGGTTCAATGTCAACGCCTGCCTGCGGTGCGGTACCGTTACTGTTTAAAAAAGTACATTTTTTAAATAAAATATTTGTTCCATTAGTAACAGCGCAGCCCAATCTTCTGTTATTATTAAAGGTGGAATTTTCTACATAGATTTGATCCGAAGGCTTAGTCCAATGAACTCCGATGAGCAAGCCGTCTCCCCAGCAATTATAAACATTAGCATCCTTTATAACTATGTTAGTTGCGCCTTCCAGCATTATTCCCATGCCATACTCTCCCGTCGTGCCGGTATGAGAATCGCGCTCACCTTCGATTGTAGGCCCATAAATTTTTACGTTATTCTTGCCTTCAATTTTCAAAATCGAATAACCAATTTTATCATTGGGTATGGCTTTTAATTTAGCGCCGATATCAAAAATCAAAGTTGTATCACTTGCAGGCTTCAATCCGCCGTACACTGTAACATTTCCATCTTTGTCGATAGTCTCATCAAAACCATCAATCGCGTACGTCCCGGCTGGAAAGCGGATTGTTTTTGCGCCGCAATCAAGAGCGGCCTGACAAATTGCTGTATCATCTATAGAATTTACATCGCCCCACCACTGCGGATAAACCTCTTTCAAATAATGAGGCCCAAATACAACTTTGCCTTTTCCCGAAAAAATCTTCTGTAAACCGTTAACTTCCATATTACCGTTGATAGTAATAGTATTTGATTCGGCTATATCGAAAACAGCACCTGGTTCCAATTTTAAATTAACATTCGAAGGTATCGTAATAGAATTATTGATTTTCCATGGGCCGGAAGCTAAAAATAAAGTTTTGCCGGATGTGCCTATCGACTCTAAGGCGGCCTTAATTACTGTATCGTTGAATCCATCTTTAGAATAATTTCTGGCATCTACAGATCGTGTATCGGAAGCACTTAAATCTGCTATTATAGAAAGAAGCACAATCATCATTATAGAAATAAACCTTTTGCCCATTATATTAACTCCTTTCGTTAGATACTAATTCCTTAGATATATTTTAATTAAAACTGATTTGCTGAACTTTCGATTTGGTTCAGGCATCCTATTGCCAGGTTCCTATCTGTTCGATGATATACCAATTAGTTCCGTCAGATTTAATTTTCAGCTTACTGCCAATTGTGTCCGAATAATAAGAAGACTTATCGCCGGGCAAAAGTGGGAAACCAGTCATATCAATCGTCATGCGATAAGCAGCTTTTACAACAAATGTAAAGATACTACCATTAGTTACTGTCTTAGGATCAGTTAAAGCTATCGTTATATCCCCCAAAGCATCAGCGTTCGTAATCGTCTGATGGATAAAACTTGCAGCATCGGTCGAACTTATATCTTTCGTTGTTGCATAAACTGGTTCATCAGGAAACCGCACGTTGCAATAGCCATGAAATGGTCCTTCACTTTTGAACATCCGCTTGTTGTTCGGCAAATTTGTTGTCAGTTCTATATCAATATTCTCTATGCCTGAATTAACCTTGGAATTGTCAGATTGCAGACACAACGCCCTTAGGGCCTTGCCATCTCTTGATTCCACATACACATTTTTTGCCGTTATATTTCCTGCCAATCTATTAGGATCGCCCATAAATACAACAAAGCCGCTTCCATACTCGACCGACTTCTGTGATGACTGGTTAGGGTTGAGTACATATAAACCATTTATTGTTATTGGCAAATTAGCCCATCCACAGCTAAATCCCGTCGTCTTGGGATTTATAACGTAGCAATCGCTAATGAATACCATTCCGCCATTTGTATTACTCGGGCCCTGGTCAACACCGAATCCAAAACCATCGTCTTTGCTCGTACAACCGCGGAAAGTAACTGAAATAGGATTGTCAAGTCCATCGTCTTTAGCAATCGAAAAACCGGTAGATACATTGTTAAATGAACGGCAATCTTCAAAAACTATATTCTGAATATAGTCGGTCGCTCGATCCGGCTCAATATCAACACCCTTCTGCGGGCTTGTGCCATTGCTATTAGAGAAAGTACATTTTTTAAACATAACATTTTTGGCATTCGTTACAGCACAACCAACCCTTCTATTATTGTCGAAATTGGAATTCTCCACATATACTCCATCTGGAGCACTGCCATACCCGCCAATGCATATACCATCACCCCAAAAATTGTATGAATTCACATCCTTTACAACTATGTTGGTTGACTGACCTCTTATCAGGATTCCAAAGCCCCATTCCCCGGTTTTGCCGGTATGCTCATACCGCTCTCCCTCAAGGGTCGCCCCATATATTTTTACATTATTCTTGCCTTCGATCTTTATTACCGAATAACCCTTTGAATCATTAACAATGGCTTTCAATTTCGATCCGGGATCAAAAATTAAGGTTGTATTACTTGCTGGCTGCAAACCACCCCATACGGTAACCTCCCCATCTTTGTCAAGAGTCTCGTCGACACCATCAATCGAATATATTGCAGATGGAAAACGAATTGTTTTTGCGCCAGAATTAAGGGCTGCCTGGCAAATTGCTGTATCGTCTATAGAATTTACATCGCCCCACCATTGCGGATAAACCTCTTTCAAATAATGAGGCCCAAATACAACTTTTCCTTTTCCCGAAAAAATCTTCTGTAAACCGCTAACTTCCATATTACCGTTGATAGTAATAGTATTTGATTCGGCTATATCGAAAACAGCGCCTGGTTCCAATTTTAAATTAACATTCGAGGGTATCATAATAGAATTATTGATTTTCCAAGAGCCTGACGCTAAAAACAAAGTTTTGTTGCTTGCGCCTATCGCCCCTAAGGCTTCCTTAATTACTGTATCGTTGAATCCATCTTTAGAATAATTTCTGGCATCTACAGATTGTGTATCGGAAGCGCTCAAATCTGCTAATATGGAAAGAAGCACAATCATCATTATAGAAACAAACCTTTTGCCCATGTTATTAACTCCTTTCATTAGATACTAATTCCTTAGATATATTTAAATTAAAACTGATTTGCTGAACATTCGGCCTGGTTCAGGCATTCTATTGCCAGGTTCCTATCTGTTCGACAATAAACCAATTTGTTCCATTAGACCTGATTTTTAATTTGCTGCCGGTTATATTCGAATAATAAGATGTCTTATTACCGGGTAGAAGCGAAAATCCAGTCATATCGATTGTCATGCCGTTAGCAGCTTTTACAATAAAAGTAAATTCACTTCCCTTCGATGCGGATTTAGCGGATGTAAGGGAAATAGTAATATCATTTGCGGCGCCTTTATTGGTGATAGTCTGGCCGATAAATTTTTCTGCCGCGGCAGCATTTAAGCTAACGGTCGTATCGTAAACCGGCTCATCAGCAAATCGTACATTGCAATATCCATAAAAAGGACCTTCATTTTTGAACATACGTTTGTCATTCGGCAGGTTCGTTGTAACTTCAAAGTCAATATTCTCTATACCTGAATTTGCCATTGAACTATCATTTTTTAAACATACGGCATATAAAGCCTTGTCGTCGGTTGATTCAACGCAGACATTCTTTGCCATAATATTTCCAGCATACCTGTCTGAATCGCCCATATAAACCACAATCCCGCTGCCGTATTCAGGCGAAGTTTGTGATGACTGATTAGGACTTATAACATTTAACCCATTTATCGTTATTGGCAAATTAGCCCAACCGCAGGCAAATCCTGTTGTCTTTGGATTTATAACGTAGCAATCGCTAATGAATACCATTCCGCCATTTGTATTACTCGGGCCCTGGTCAACACCGAATCCAAAACCATCGTCTTTGCTCGTACAGCCTCGAAAAGTAACCAAAATTGGATTATCAAGTGCGCCATCTTTAGCAATCGAAAAACCTGTTGAGATATTGCCGTAAGAATAGCAATCTTCAAAAACAATGTTCTGAATAAAATCGGTAGCATGATCAGGTTCGACATCGACACCTTTTTGTGGGCTTGTGCCGTTGCTGTTCGAGAAGGTGCATTTTCTAAACAGAACATTTTTTGCGTTTGTTACCGAACAGCCGTTACGTCTGTTGTTATTAAATATAGAGTTTTCAACGAATACGCCATCAGAAGGAGGATTCCAATGTGTGCCGATAAAGATGCCATCCCCCCAGCAATCATATACATTGGCATCTTTTACAATGATGTTAGTCGATGCGTTTTGTATCAATATTCCCATCCCGAATTCACCGGTTGTACCGGTATGTGTGCTTCTTTCGCCTTCAATCGTGGGAGCGATTACCCTTACATTATTTTTATTATCGATTTTAATAACTGAGTATCCGACTTCACCATTGGTTATGGCTTTTAACTTAGCACCCGGCTCAAAAACCAAAGTAGTATTACTTGCCGGCCTCAATCCACCGTACAATATCATATTACCTTCATTATCCAGGTTTCTGTCCACGCCATCGATAGAATAAACCGCAGGTACAAAGCGAATTGTTTTTACGCCGCAATCAAGAGCCGCCTGACAAGCCTTCGTATCATCAATACCGCTTATCTGCGACCACCATTGCGGGTAAGCGTCCTTAACTAATGAGCCGAAAATTACGTTTCCTTCGCCGGAAAATATTTGATTTACAGGTGTTTCAATCGGCCCATTGATCGTAACCGTCTTTCCGTCAGATATGTTGAGGATTGCACCTTGCTGAAATTTGAGATTTATATTTTCAGGTATTATAATGGAATTATTAATCTGCCATGTACCCTCGGCAAGCAGAAGCGTCTTCGCAGATGACCCTATTGCACTTACTGCCTGCGAAATTGTTGTATCATTCAGCACCCCTGAATTAAAATTTCTTGCGTCTACCCATGGCAGTTTTGTTATGGATTGACCCGGCTCATCTAAATATTGCAGCGCGAGAATCGAGACATCAACCAGATTTACAATTTTATCCCCATTAATATCGCCCGGCAAATAACCTGTAGTTTCAGGTATTATTTCAGTTTCCTGAATGGGCGTAATTGTTGTTTTATTGTTTTCTGAATCATATGTCGCGACGATACCGCGAGTATCTCCCCATTGCGGATCGCTGCTTCCCGCTCCTCTGTCAAGGATAGCAGTTCCTGCCCAATAATTATTTACGGTGTAAGTAATATCTCCATTTATAATTAATTTGCCTTTGTCGCTGGTAAAATTTATAAATTGGCGCCCATTTCCTCCGGGTGCTGCGTAAAGACCAAGGGTATTTGCTGAAACAGTTCCTCCGATATTGATATATTGCAATCCCGGCCTGTTTCCATTGAGAAAATAGCCGCTAATATTAAGATTTGCGTTTTCATCAATCGTAAGAGTGCTACGATTTGAGGCGGTACCATAATAACCCATGTCAAAGTTCGAGGGAGATACTGTAAGATTTGCGCCGGACTGAATTGTAAGCGTTACGTTAGTTTTTGTTCCGGTATTATACATTGTTAAATCGGTAGTTACCCCGTTTGTTCCTGAATATATCATGCAGTTGCCCGATGAAGGCGCAACATCCGTGATATATACATTCCGAGTCGAATTGGGAACTCCGCCATTCCAGTTTGTTGAATAGGCCCAGTTAGTGTTTAACCCTCCAATCCAGGTTGTTGTTGCGGCAAATACATTTGCTGTAAATAAAACAAAAGCTGTAAATAATGCTTTTTTATACATACTCATATTTACCCTGCCTTTTAAACTTCATGTCGTCTATGCTCCCGTATTGCTCCACTGTTTCGCCAACAGCTTTTAGATTTTCACATGGAGTACCATAGACTGTATCATCATCCGTACCAAGCATAAATCTGCCGCCGGATAACATCTTTGAAAGCACGTTCTTGGTTTTTTCTTTAATTTCCTCGATGCTTGAGGTTGCTAAAAAATTAGGAGCAAGTCCGCCGCCGATGATTGTGATATTGTTCTTCAATCCTTTGCATAACTTGTCGATAGTATCATCCTGACCCAAATCTGCAACACCATAAAGAGCATCGATATTAGAATCGTTTATCATATTAACAATGCCCCACAAAGGCTCGCCGCTGGTATGATTGGTGTATAATTTGCCTTTGGAATGTAAAATCTCCGCATATCGTTTTGTATATGGCAAATAATACTCATTGAAAATATTAGGAGAAATCATGCCCGTTCCGGTTACCGCTGAATCATTAAATACCTCTCCCGGCGTATCAGCCATTATTTTATAAATTTGCTGATTCCTGGCATCCATAGCGGTTACGAGATCATCGAAAATATTCTTATTATCCTGAATAATATAAACAGCATTCTCCAGTTTTAAATAATGAAGAAGCATATCTTTCAACGGAGGCGGCGGAACATATAAAAATATTACTCCTGCCTGGCCGAGAATCTTGAGATGTTCAAATAATCTTTCATCAAGCTGACAAGTTTGATTTTCAACTACGTATTGAAAAACTTTCATATCTTCTGCTCTTTCAAGCAGCATCTTTGAATGAAACCAGGTTTTTGCGACATCCGAATAACTGGTTTCTTCCGCGATAATTCCTACCGGCGTTCGGTATTCAGTTCTGTGTTTATTATCGCTTTGACTTCGATGTATTTCTACTTTTGCCGAACAATTCAGATTATAAAAAAGTGCGCTCCATTGTAAATAATCGGCTTTGATCACGTTATTATAAAAATCGATTCGTGTTTTAAGGCCTTCCGCAGATAAATAATCTGCGCCTGCAGTATAATCTGGCACCGAACCAAAATATGAGTATGAGCATAACGGCATCCATGGAATTCGATCCGGCTGCTGACCTTTTAAAACCGCCAGAATTCTTTGTCTTGATGTCATTTTGTCTTTTTTCGAATTCATCTTCAAGATATCCTTATGCATAGAATTTATTGCCAGGTTCCGATTTGCTCTACAATATACCAATTGCTTCCATCAGCTCTAACCTTCAGCCTGTCGCCTACCGTAGTAGAATAATAACTGGTTTTATTTCCGGGCAAGAGAGGATAGCCTGACATGGCGAGAGTTATGCGATATGGCGATTTCACTTCAAACGTAAATTCGCTGCCGTTGGATACCGATGCCGGAGCGGTTAATACAACTGTAATATTTCCTGCTGCCCCCTGATTGGTAATAGTCTGTCCGATATATTTTACCGCTTCTGTTGAGCTTACGTTACCTGTCGCATTATAAACCGGATTATCAGGAAAACGCACCCTGCAATAGCCCTTAAACGAATCAACACTGTCAGCTTTAAAAAATCGTTTATTGCTTGGCATATTCGTTGTCAGTTCTATATCAATATTTTCGATACCGGAATTTGGTTGAGAACTGAAATGATGCAGGCACAATGCTTTTATAGCCTTCCCGTCAGTGGATTCCACATGAACATTTCTTGCGGTTACATTGCCTGCAAGCCTGTTGTCATCCATCATTAAGACAACAAGACCGCTTGCGTATCTTGCCCATGATTCATCAAGACCATCCTGATTGGGATTAATTACAGTAAGTCCATTTATTGTTACGGGCAAATTAGCTGAACCGGTGGCAAACCCATTTGATCTGGCATTTATGCTATAACAATCGGTGATAAAAACCATTCCTCCGTTGGTATCGCTTGGGCCTTGGGCAATGCCAAAACCGGTACTATCACCATAACTTGTACAGCCCCGGAAAGTAACCGAAAAAGGATTATTAAGCGGACCATCTTTTGCAATTCCAAAACCTGTAGCCGCGTTGTTATATGAACGGCAATCTTCAAAAACAATATTTTGAATGTAATCCCCGGCGTAATCCGCTTCGACATCAACACCATTCTGCGGGCTTGTGCCATTTGTATTCGAGAAGGTGCATTTTTTAAAAAGAACATTTCTGGCGTTCGTAATTGAGCACCCCTGTCTTCTGTTATTATCGAAGATTGAATTTTCTACGTAAACATCTTCCTGCGTTCCGCCGCCGATACAAATTCCATCGCCCCAGCAGTCGTAAACGTTTGCGTCTTTTATAACAATCCCTTTTGACTGGTCTTGTATCAAAATTCCCATTCCCCATTCGCCGGTTGTTCCGGTATGAGTCTTGCGATCTCCCTCAATCGTCGGGCCATATATTTTTACATTTTTCACGTCTTTAATATTTAGGACGGCATAATGGGCTCTGTCGTTTGTAATCGCTTTTAATTTCGATCCTTGTTCAAAAATCAAGGTTGTATTGCTTTTAGGCTGCAAACCGCCGTATTCAATAATTTGCGGGTCATGAGGAAGAATATTATATGTGCCAGGCAAAAAGCGAATTGTTGCAGCTCCGCTGTCGAGAGCGGCCTGACATACGTTATTATCGTTCACTGTACCGACATTACCCCACCATTGCGGGTAAGCCTCTTTTACAAGCGAACCAAGTTTAACAGTTCCATCTCCTGAAAAAATCTGTCTGACAGATGATTCAATGTTGCCATTGATCGTTAATGTTCTGCCGCCGGATATTTTTAAAATTGCTCCATGTTCGAATTTCAATGTTATGTTCGATGGTATCGTGATTGAATGTGTTATGTACCACATACCGGCAGCCAAAAAAATAGTTTTTTCAGATGGCCCTGCCGCATTCAATGCTCCGGTTATTGCCGCACCATCATAATCGTTGTAATTTCCATCATGATAATCTCTTGCGTCTATCCATGGAACGTCAACGCCCCAGGAGCTTACAGATATAAATAATATCAAGAATAAAATTGTTAATTTTTTCATATTTAATTCCAGCTTCCGATTCTTTCGATGATGCGCCAATTAGTTCCATCTGCCCTGATTCTTAATCTGTCGCCCACGGTTGTTAAATAGTACGATGTCTTATTGCCGGGCAGAAGAGGATATCCAACCATGCTAAGTGTTATTCGATATGGCGATTTCACTACAAAGGTAAATTCGCTGCCGTTAGATACAGATGCAGGCGCTGTTAATACTACTGTAATGTTAGCCGTTGCACCTTCATTTGTGATAGTTTGACCAATATATTTAGCAGCTTCGATTGAACTTACATTTCCCGTTGTCGCAAACACAGGCTCATCAGGAAAGCTTACATTACAATAACCTAGAAATGACGACGCGCTGTCAGCCTTAAACATACGCTTATTATTTGGCATATTCGTTGTCAATTCGATATCAATATTCTTGATACCGGAATTTGGCTGCGAACTGTAATGATGCAGGCATAACGCTCTTACGGCTTTACCATCAGTTGATTCGACATGAACATTTCTGGCAGTAACATTACCTGAAAACCTGTTATCATCGTTCATCAAAACCACAAAACCGCTTGCATATCTTATCCATGATTCACCAAGATTATCCTGATTGGGATTTGTTATAGTTAAACCATCAATCGTTATAGGCAAATTTGCCGAAGAACTGCTGAATCCTGTACTTCTGGCATTTATACTGTAACAGTTACTAATAAAAACCATTCCTCCACCGTTTGAGTCACTGGGCCCTTGAGAAATACCAAAGCCCATATTATCGCCATTACTTACACATCCTCGAAAAGTAACTGATATCGGATTGTTGAGTCCTCCATCTTTAGCCAATCCAAAACCGCTGGCCAAATTATTATATGAATAGCAATCTTCAAAAACTATGTTTTGAATATAAGAAGTAGCCTTATCCGGTTCTACATCCACGCCTGCCTGGGGACTAGTGCCATTGGTATTGGAAAAAATACATTTTTTAAATGATATATTTTTTCCTTGCGTAATAGAACAGGCATTACGTCGGTTATTATCAAATATGGAATTTTCAACATACACTCCATCCGGAGGAGGATTCCAATGAATACCAACATAAATGCCGTCTCCCCAGCAATCATATACATTAGCGTCTTTTATCACAATGCGAGTCGATGCATTACTTATCATTATTCCCATTCCCCACTCACCTGTTGTGCCAGTATGAGTATAGCGATCGCCCTCGATTGTGACGCCATATATTTTTACATTATCTTTTTTATCTAGGAGTATAACGGAATAACTCGGTTTGTCGTTTGTGATCGCTTTTAATTTCGAGCCTTGTTCAAATATCAATGTTGTACCACTTGCAGGCTTTAGGCCGCCATAATCATTGGTTATATTATCAACCGGATTGATATTGTATGTTCCAGGCATAAAGCGAATCGTTTTGACCCCGCAATCAAGTGCCGCCTGACATATATTATTATCGTTCACTGTACCAGGGGGCCCCCACCATTGTGGATAAGCCTCTAAAACTGACGGGCTAAGATTTACTTTGCCTGCACCTGAAAATATCTGACTTATCGTGGCCTCGATATTTCCATTTATTGTTAATGTTTTTCCTGCGGCAACGTTAAGGACCGCGCCATGTTCAACCTTTAAATTTATATTTGCAGGTATGATAATCGAATTGGTTATTTCCCATGTGCCTGATGAAAGCATTAGTGTTTTAACAGATGAGCCAATTGCACTTACCGCTTCATTGATTGTTATGTCGTTCAGGTTGCCATTATTATATATTCTTGCGTCTATCCAGGCGAGTTTCGTACCGCTGCCGTCCGAAGGTTCAAGCCATTGCTCAACCACGCCGAATATATCGAACAAGTTAACAACGCCGTCACCATTAATATCCCCTGTAAAATAACTATTACCTTCAATATCGCCTTGAACAACAGTTGATGAAAACAACACGATATTTAAAAGAATTATTATTGATTTGATATACAATTTGCACCTTAGTCATTTAAGTGTAGCGCTTAGCATTGAATAAAACGTCTGACAAAACTATAATGATTCACCCTCACGTTTGGGGCTATATTCCCTTCGGTCAAATATCCACAAAAGGTCGGGATTATTTTTGCTGGCCCATCCAATTTTCCCTTTTTGCTCAGAATAATCTCTTATATTAGCAAGCGTTATAGTTCTCTTGTCTCGCCATATTTGTGTTTCTGCATGCCCGTCAGCAAAACCCCAGTTGCTTCTGTTATAATGCCAGGGAGCTACTACATTATTCCATACAAGCCCTCTATCGTTGTCTTTCGCATCTATATCCCAACAACCTTGATTCCATCCTCTCGAATCAGTTGCTTCCACAAAGACATATCTGCGCGCTGGTGTTCTGATTTGGCTGATCATTTTAGCATTTTTCACATACCACCACGGCGCATTCATCCCTGCGCCAATATTATAACTTCGTCTGGCAGGTTGTTTACCTTTATTATCTTGCAGTCTTGGGTCGCCTCCGCAATGATATACATCAAGAGTCTTAACGTAAGAATAAAGCAAACCTTTTTTAATGCCTCTTTCTTTATCAGCCAGAGGAGCGTCAGCCCAACTGCTGCCATCGAATGAAACTAAAGTTCCACTTTCATTAGATGGCGCTTCAACCCATGAATACCACATATCGCTTGTTATCTGGGGATTGTTAGATGTGCCGCTTACCCCTGCATACCCGCCAACTAATCTTCCAGAATTACTTGTTGCATAAGTAGTCCATGCTATCGCTAATTGACGTATACTGCTTTGGCATACGACACATCGCGCAATATTCCTGGCTTTATTTAACGCTGGTATCAAAACAGCCAAAAGCATTGCTATGATTGAAATTACCACTAACAATTCAACCAACGTAAACCCGCGAACAGTTTTATAATTTCTCATTTTGCGTTTCCTATTCTCATAGACGGCTTTTTATACTTCACTTATCCTTATGCCGATTATATATGGTGCCCGCACTTTTATTAATGCAGACACCATATTGAAAACTGTTTAAATTAAATCAATGCTGCCAGATTAAAAATTACCGCATGCTGCTGCCGGCTCGAATGCACATGTCATCCAATTCTCGGCAATCAGAGCGAAATCTTCAAAATCCACATCGCAATCGCCGTCTTCATCACCTGCAAAGCGTAATCCACCATTGCATACCGGTGTAATCGTGTGGAATTTCCATGTAGGACCTGTAACCGTGATCGGACCCGGGAATACTTCGTCAACACGCCAATCGTAGGCCCTGCCGTAAAGCAGTGTAGGTGCATAGGTTGTAGCCGCCGGTGCATTAATTGTCGAAACCAAAGCCCATGCCCCGTTTCGTTCACGCATATAAACCAGGTGACTTGTAGCTGCCGGATCGCTTGTCCAGTTCAAAGTTATGTTTGTCGCTACTTCCGGAGAATCAGTATCTGTCGGGCTTACAAGAACTGCTGCCCCTGCCATTGTTGTATCGAAAGTCCATACATCGCCGGTAATAGTGATTGGATTACCAAAATTAGCGTCAGTTACATCTACACGCCAATAATATGGTGTTTCGGAAAGCAGATTGCCGCTTGGATCGTATGATGTCGCTGAACCAACATTAACACCGCTTCCCATAGCTGAAGGATTTGTACTCAAATATACTTTGTATGCCAGAGCATCTCCTGAGGATTTAAGAGGAGCTGACCATGATAATACTGGAGTAACAGTGACATCGATCGCTTCGTCTTCAGGAACTGGATCTATCGCAGCTTTTGCGTTTTCTACATACTTTAAAGATTTAAATGTTGTAGTGTCAGTTCCAGCATCATATTCAGATACGAAACCGTAGGTAACGCCCCATTCCGGAACAATCTCACCATCCAAAACACCACTTGCAAAATCTCTGTCAAGCCAATAACGCGCCCACCATGTGATATACCATGGATCTGAATAATCCCCTTTAAGAACTAATTTACCTGTTCGCTCTGTAAAATTAATTATGATACGAGCATCTTTATTAAAGCCAAGATTACGGGCTTTAACGGTACCAGCAAGATTAACAACAGATCTGCCCTGCCTGTATGCGTTCAGGAAATTACCGAAAGGTGCGGCACCGGCCACATCCAACAATGCGCCTTGTTCAACGTTAAGAACTGAATTAGCTTCGGTTGCAGTGTAGCCAAGTTCAAAGTTATACATATTCGTTGTCAAACTTGCGCCGGATTTAATTGTGAGTGATGCTGCTGATTGTGACGATCCGGCTCCTGCATCAACCATTGCATCGTTTGCCAATCCAACAGTGCCGAGATAAATAACGCAATTTCCGTCATTGATTGACACCATATCCTCTTCGTTTGGCATCCAATAAGAGCTCCAATTGTCATCCAAACTCCAATCATCGCTGATAGTTCCCAGCCAAATCGCATTTAGCGCAAATACATTCACGCTCAAAAATAAAACAACAATCAAAGATATAATTTTTTTTGTCATAATATACCCTCCTTTAACCTGGGTTAAAAAAAGTTTTAAAAAGGCCAACGTATCCTTCTGAAAACCAGATTTTTTCTTTATTTATTTTTCCTAATCAAAACCAATCCAAGACCTAAAAGCAACATACTTGCTGGTTCTGGCACTGCGGCAAAAGTTGTTTTACCATCAGCATAGCTGACTGCTAAATTCCAGCCTTCTTCGCCATAAGCGACTCCATTATGGAGCATCCACGGCAGCCAGTTATTGGCATACCATGATACATCGCCTTCTGGAATGTTTGAAACGGTAATAGAGCCTGCGTCACCGATAAAGTCCACATAAACCGGGTTTGTCTTGCTGAAACCAAAGCTTGCCGCGTTAACTGTTCCGCCAATATTAACGTACTGTGGTGACAATCTATTGCCATTAATAAAATAACCCGCGACTGTCAATGAAGCGCCTGCTTCAAGATTGAGAGTACCGCTCTCAGTACCCGCATAATAATTTAATTCAAAGTTGTACGACGTAACATTTAAACTTGCCCCAGCCTTGATCGTAATTGACTGATTACCGCCTGAACCACTATTGGCCGACATTCCATAATCCGCACATACAGCACTTGTACCGGAATAGATCGTCAGATCGCCTGAACCTGGATAACCTGACCGGTTATCAGCATCTGTTATCCACAACATGTCACCTGCTGCAGGAACTATGCCGCTCCACCAATTGTCGGGATTTGCCCAATCATTATTTGTTCCGCCATAATATGATTGATTTATGGCCATTACATTACTTACAGTCACAACCATTAATAAAATAATAATCTTCTTCATAACTCTTCTCCAAAATAAAACAGCTTTTAAATTTGGCGACGCACCAAATAATTGCTAATTTTTATAAATCATTTTTTAAATGGAATACATGTTTCGCCAAGCGATAAAACCCCCGGAACCTCTTGAAATGTGCAAATGTTCGATTTGACAGCCCTTACAACCGCCTCAACCGTCATTTGCGCAACATATTCACTTTGAACGCTTATACAAGTCAGCTTCGGTGTAAATCCATGCGTAAGTCTTTTATCACCGATAGCTATCATGCTTATATGTTCAGGAACCTTTAAACCACTCGTTACCATTTGAGCCATCAACCTGTAACTGTGTTCCGTTCCTAAACTTACCATTGCTGTCGGCTGCTGGGGCATATTCCTGATGTTATTAACCAATTCATTCATATTCCCAGTTGTATACCCAAGCATTTCAGTACACACATCGGCCTCCTGTGAAGCCGCTTTTAGGCCGGCGTCAAATTCCTGACACAAAACAGGCAATGTCGTATCAGTACATACAACGCCGACAATATGCTTATGGCCGAATCCCGCAAAAAAACCTGCTGCCTGCAATACTGCTGATTTATAGTCCAAAGTGATTTTGCTCAAACCTTCTTCATTACTGCAAATCGTCCCGCCAATAACAACGAAATGTTTGACATTTTTTCGTAATATATTCAGAAGGTTGTCATCAATATAGCCCATCAAAATAACGCCATTAAGTCCTTCAGACCATTGTGTAATATGCTGCTCTTCACCTTGCTGGCCTGTAAAGTAAGTATCAAACACAATATTTATCCCACTATTGTGAGTGTATTTTTGAATATCCAATTGCACAAGATGATTGAAATGTGAATTGAGCGAACTTCCGGCAAAAAGAAAACCTATCTTGTATTCACATGCAGCTTTGGCGGATTTTTCATAGGCTGATGCATCTTGAACAAAAATACCTTTACCGTGTACGCTTTTCAGCAAGCCTTCATTTTGCAGCACCTCTACTGCTTGCCTGACGGTCGTCAATGCAACTTTATGCTGATTAACCAATCTCTCCTGCGATGGAACACATTCACCAATTTTAAACTTTCCATCAAGTATATCCCTGCGAAGCTTTTCTGCCAGTTGAACATACTTTGGCAATCGCCGAGATTTTATGGTCGTTAACGTTTCCGTATTATTCATAAGTGTATAATAGTAATTCACAACTGTTAAGTCAAGCTTTTTATACTGATTTTATAAAAAATCATAACTACTTACTATGCAATCAGTTACAACGTTTAATATCCGGACAACACTCATATCATTATGTTTTTTTTAAACCAAATTTAACAGAATTTCAACGCCTGTCTTGAACCATAAACCACCTCATTCATATGAGTTGTAATTGATAATTATTTTTCTCTGAACTTGCGCTGCAGCAACCCCATCTCCAACAGTGTTACTCAGTAAAGGCCAATTGCCTCCGCTATAAATCCTGTCAAGTATTTCGATAGCCGATTGTTGAAATTTTATCCCGAACTTGCGGCCGTTTGGCATGTCAATAGACTATTGCATGTCTTCCTGCATCTCTGAATTTTGTAAACTATTCCTTGTTAAAAATCTAAAAACGTAACGCTGTGCGGTCTGAATAAACCTGCTGATTTCAGTGACATTCTTCGGCACACTATGAATACGCAACTACAGATAGTTACAATGCGTTTTTAAAGCAAAAAAAATAAGACTTGCAAGTCATTAACAAGTGAATAAAAAGTTATTAACAACTTGCCACCAAGTGAAGACTGACCCACTTTGTTAATTTGATATCAAGAAATGGCTGACAACTGTATACACCGCTCACTGATTAACCTTTTGACAAACTTTTATTTATAGTTTTTGAACACGAGGTTAGCCTGAAAGACTGTTGCAAATTTTGTTGCAAGTCTCTTTCGGATTGCTAAAAGGTAAAGAGCCGAAAACCGATAAGTGTTTGTCAGTAAAAGAACTATCAATTATAAATCAGCCATCTCAATCTAACGACCTCTGGGTTACAAGTTCCAAATATCTTGTAAGTACTTGCCAATAAACGAGTAATAATTGCATAATAAAGACTTATAAATCCTGACCGAAGCCGAACCGTACATGGCTGTTCGCATTTTGTTGCGCGCGCCCTTGGCTGGGTTAATCCATACATGCTTTTTCGGCACTGCAGAGTTTAGATAAGAATGGTCGGATATTATTCTGAAGTCCCCTGCTCAAGAGCTGTTTAATCAATGTCTATAGCAGCATTTTTCTTTTGGGATTCCAATGCCGCCGTGAATAATTTATGACTTAACGCCGCTTCGTCAGGAGTTACGCAGCCTGAAAATTTGTTCATCGGTTTACCATGATGAAGCTCATATAAAAATGCCGCCCACATCTGAAGTATTGAATCAGAAAATCCAGACTGGAAAATCCCGCCGGTAATGGATTTGAAAGCCGTCTCGTGACCCATATCAATTATCTGCCATGCCTGCTCGCCGCCAGTGTATTCCAAAACCTCGAGTGTATTAATTTGCTTGCTCGACCAGCGGGCAGAAGTTTTCGTTCCTAGTATTTCCAAATACCATGTATTTTTATTTCCCGGAGCTATACGTTGGGTTTTTATAGTCCATGGAAATTGCAGTTTCATATTTTTATCCTCGGCAAGACAAAATAAGGTCGCATTATCCCACGTTTCACAAGCAGCCATGCCGCCCTTTCCATCGGGTCTTTCTTTAACTATATTGGAAAGAATCGCCCGAACATTTTTTGGTATCCAGCCGGCGCGAAAAGGCATGTGGCAGGCATGCATTCCCAAATCGCCCATGCAGCCATATTCGCCGTTGAACTTTAACATTCTTTTCCAGTTAATCGTCTTATTGAAATCTAAATCGCTCGAGTGCAGAAAACCGCTGTTGACTTCGATTATTTCCCCAAAAACACTTTTTTCAATCATTTTGCCGATTTTCTGGACGGCTGGAAAAAACGGCGATTCACTCGAGCATCTGACAAATACATTTGGATGTTTTTTGATACATTCAGAAATTTTTTCATTATCCGCTTTATCAATACCGAATGGTTTTTCGCCCAATAAATGTTTGCCTGCTTCTATCGCGTCACAATAAAGTTCCGCGTGAAGATTATGCGGCACGGCAATATAAACAGCTTCAATTTCAGAATTTGCAAGAAGCTGTTTATAATCGTTTGTAACCTGTTTTATTGAATTAAAATTATCTGTGTACCATTTCAATATTTTGTCGCTTGTATCGCAGACAGCAACAATCTCCGGTTTTACATCCATTTCAGGAAGATGACACCAACGGGCTACTGCACTTGCAAATTCCCTGCCCATAAGGCCGCAGCCTATAATTCCGAATTTTACTGTTCTCATTTGAGCAATTCCTTTTCTGTTTCACCAATTGCTTCATCGATAATATCAAGGCCTTTAAGCAAGACTTCATCTTCCATAATGATTGGAGGAGACATTCTTAAAATATGGCCTGCCGGTATCCACGCAAGACCTTTTTGGAAAGCTTTTTGATAAACAAGAGTGCCGGCCTTATCGAACGGTTCTTTTGTTTTTTTATCTTTAACAAGCTCGATACCCATGAGGCAGCCTTTTGCGCGGACATCGCCGACGATTGGATGTTCTGCTTTCATTTTTTCCATTCTCTTTAAAGCAAGCTCGCCAAGATAAGTTGAACGCTCAAGCAGGTTTTCGTCTTCGATAGCTTCAATGCAAGCCAAAGCCGCCGCGCAAGCCATCGGGTTGCCACCATAGCTGCTCGATGCAGATATCGATTCAAACGATTCTTTATATTGTTCACGAACAGCAACGCAAGTTACAGGGAAACCATTACCGAAACCTTTTCCGATTGTAACAATATCAGGAACCACGCCCCAATTTTCCATGCAAAGCCATTTGCCGCATCTGCCGAAACTTGTGAGAACTTCATCAATCATCAAGAGGATTTTTTTCTCATCGCAATATTTGCGAAGTTTCGGGAAGAAATCATCCGGCGGCATAACCGAACCGCCCCAGCCCTGAATCGGTTCAAGTACAAAACCGGCTACATTGCCAACAGTACCTTTATCAATATATTCATCGAAAAATTCAATATACTTTTCGGTATCAACAGAACCATCCACTCTAGTGAACATCGGTCTGTATGTATTTGGCCTTGGAACCATATGCATTCCAGGTGCTCTGCAGGGGCCGTAAACAAATGAACGAATATGGCCGAGCGAAACGCCGCCATAGGTTTTGCCATGGTAATCATAGAAACATGATATCATTTCACTTTTTCCCGTAGCTGCGCGAAGGACACGCTGGCCTGCTTCAACGGCGGTTGTTCCGGAATCATAGAATTGGAAACCATTTAAATCGCCGGGTAGAATTTCAGCAAGTTTTTCAACTAGCTTTGTTTTAATCTCAGTTGTAAAATCATGGCAGTTCATTAACTTGCCTGCCATTTTTTGGACAGCTTCGGTTACTTTAGGGTGACAATGCCCGAGAGTAGTTACATAAATGCCTGATGAAAAATCAATGTATCTGTTGCCGTCAACATCGACCAATTCACAGCCTTTGCCGTAATCAAAAACGACCGGAAAAAGCTTTACCTGACTGCTTAAACCTTTGAAATACTTTGTGCATCTTTTGTGCAATTCTTTTGATTTCGGTCCCGGAGGAGTTATCTTTACATTTGGTACTTCATTCAAATTGAGATGAGCCCACCCGGGTGCTGCTGAAATTTTCTTATTTTTTTGCATTTTTGCTCCAATTCTAAATATCAAATTTTACAAATTATTATCTTTGTTCCGGTTTTTTCCAATTCTGCCATTCGCTCTTTTGTGATATTACTATCAGTTATAAACGCCTCTGCCTCCGAAAGCGTTCCGTTAGAAGCGAGATCTGTACGGCCTATCTTAGAACTATCGGAGAGAATATAAGTTTTTTGGGCGCGGCGACGAATCTTCTGGTCAACTTTGGCTATTCGCATATCTGCATTAAATAATTCGCCATTTAAGCCGATTCCATCAGCCCCCTGAAAAGCCAGATCAACCATAAACATATCAAGAACCTTCTCGGCAACCACACCAGTTAAATCAGGACTGCCCTTTCTTAATATCCCACCAAGAAGAACTGTTTGCACACCTGCAGAAAACTGCAATATCGATGCCACTGCGAGACTAGGTGTAATTACTGTCAAATCACTAAAATCTTTTAGCAAATACGCAAGCTCGAGCGTGGTCGTACCAGTATCAATAATAATCTTACTGCCAGGTTTAATAAATTCTAAAGCCTTTTTGGCGATAGCATTTTTTGCTTTTTTGTTGGCACTGCGCCTTGCAGCAAAATCAAACTCGAATTCCATTCTTTCGGCGGGCATGACGCCCCCATGTGTTCTGGTTATATGGCCCTGGTTCTGGAGTTTATTTAAATCACGATGAATTGTCATATCACTGACATTAAATTTCTTCGCCAATCTACTTACATCAAAGACCTCTCCTGCCTTTATCATCCGGCATATAGCATTTTGTCTTTCGTGTGAAATAGATTTTTGTGCCATCTGCAATTCCAATATATGTTAATTTAATACAAAAATAACATATTATAACATTATTGTCAACAACTAAAAAAATAATTAGGCATTTTTTTGTATTACACTTGACTTATTTCTAAATTGGTTATAACATTTAAATAATACTAAATCGAGTTAAAGAATGCCGGAATACAACAGATTATATAACTCTTTAAGAGAACAGATTTTAGACGGCTATTATGCCGCCGGTCAGATAATCCCACCAGAAAGGTTGTTGTGTAAAAGCTTCGGAGTCTCAAGAATTACAGCAAGACATGCGATAAGACTTCTGCAGGAACAAGGACTTGTTGAAAGGTTTCAAGGCAGAGGAACTTATGTACGCAGTATTAATCCGAAAAAAGTATCTATTGTAAATTGTGATTTTTCAGGTTCGATTCGCAAAAACGCCCCGGAAATGACAAGGAAACTAATTTGTTTTGAAAAAATCCTGCCCCCGCAGCAAATCGCTGAACAGCTTCTTCTTAATAAAAATGAAGAATGTATGCTGGCGAAAAGAAGCGATATTATGAATAATGAGCCGCTCGCTTTTGACCGAGCTTATATACCTTTAAAATATTCATCGTCTCTAAATGAAAAACTGCTTGTGAAAATAGATTTTCTGGAGATGTGGACGAGATCAGAAAAAATAAAGATTTCTTATGGTACTCAAAATATTGAAGCTACGGGCGCAAGCAGCGAAGATGTTGAAATATTAAACGTCAAACCTGAAAGTCCGATGCTATTTGTTACTGACGTTGTATTCAATTCAGACGGCAAAGCTGTGGCGGTTTTCGAATCTGTATATCGCGGTGATAGAATAAAATTTATTTCAACAAACTCTAAAGGCAAAGTAAATGTCAACGCTGTTGATTAAAAACGCAAATATTGTTTTTCCAGACAAAATAAGCAGGAATTCGGCTGTACTCATTGTTGATGGTAAAATCGCGAAAATATATTCCTCAAAGAATACGCCCGATAAACGAGTTAATGAGATAATAGACGCAAACGGCAATTATCTCGCTCCAGGATTCATAGATTTACATATCCACGGTCTGCAAAATTTCTTAATAGATAACGGCACAGAAGAGTTAAATGAAATATGCAAAATTCTGCCGCAATATGGTGTAACAGGTTTTTTGCCGACAGTCTGCCCCCTGCCAAAAGGAAAGGACTCTGAATTTCTCTCCACACTTTCAAAGGCGGAAACTACTGGAGCACAAATTTTAGGCTTTCATCTTGAAGGGCCATTCCTGACATTGACAGGCGCACTGTCGGAAGAAGCATTGGGAAAAGCAGATATTGAGAGAATAAAAAATCTAATAACTGCGGCTAAACCTTATCGAGCAATTTTCAGTATTTCTCCGGATTTCGAAGATATAACAAAGTTAATACCTGTAATGGCCGAAAATGGACTTCCTGTTTTTATTACTCATACAGCAGCCAACGTAAAACAAACTATGGATGCAATAAAAGCAGGCGCAAGTCACGCTACGCATTTTTATGATGTATTTTATCCCCCTGCCGAAACAGACCCGGGAGTAAGACCTTGCGGAGCAGTTGAAGCAATACTTGCCGACAGAAATGTAAGTGTTGATTTTATTCTTGATGGTGTTCATGTTGACCCAATTGCGGTCAAGATGGCCTTGCAGTGCAAAGGAAATGATGGAGTTTGCCTTATTACCGATGCCAATATCGGAGCAGGTATGGGAAAAGGCATTTATAACTTCGGCAGCGAAAAAGTCGAAATCGATAAGTATGGTTCGCCGGCAAGATTAGTCAAAAACGGCGGACTGGCAGGAAGCGGATTAACAATGGACACTGCTGTCAGGAATGCAGTGTCTATGCTTAATATTGATTTGCCATTAGCTGTAAAAATGGCAAGTACGAATCCGGCAAGGGTTCTTAAAGTTGATAACCATAAAGGTAAGATTGCAGAAGGATATGATGCCGATTTTGTTTTAATGAACGATAAATTTAAAGTATTACAAACCTGGATAAACGGAAATTCCTCTTTTAAAAATTAATTGAAAAGGCAGCAAAATGTCAAAATTTGAATTTGAACCGGCGAAATTTATCCCATTCAGAGATAAAAAGGTAATTTCGAAATGCAGAGCTATCAAGCGTGAGGATATCGAAAAACATCCTAATCCAGACTTTAGAATAAAAGTCGTCAAAGATGAAGATTTAACGTTTTTATGGTTTGGTGATTTAATTGCCAGGCTCAAGCTTGCCAGTGATGCAAACAAAAAAATTGTAATGATTCTGCCAAATCCCTGGCCGGGCTATCGTCATGTTGCAAGAATTATCAACAGATGCAAAATAAATTGTAAAAAACTTTGGGCTTTTGCGATGGACGAATACGCTGACCAGAACGGCAATATCGCTCCGGAAGACTGGGAATTTGGCTTTAGCCATGCAATGCTGAAATATTTCTACTATGAAATAGACGAAGACCTGCGTCCCCCACGCAAGCAGTTTGTATGCTTCAGTGATTTAAAAGATATCAATGATTACAGCAAAATGCTCGCGGACCTGGGCGGAGCTGACATTTGTTACAGCGGCCCCGGCTGGACAGGACATCTTGCATTCATAGAACCGGACGCTCCAGAACTGCAAGCCCCCCTTGAAGAATGGAAAAGGTTGGGTGCTAAAATTGTAACACTTAGTCCATTTACAATCGCTCAAAATTCTCTGCACGGCTGTTTCGGTTTTAGCGGAGATCTTACTGCGGTTCCGCCAAAAGCGGCTACTTTGGGGCCGGCAGATGTCATTGCCGCCAAGGCACGTTTTGACATGCACGGCATAACTATAGCTGGAAGCAAAAGCTCTTGGCAGAGACTTACAACTCGCCTGGTACTTCATGGGCCGGTAACACCAATGCTGCCTGCATCAATACTGCAAACATTAAGAACTGATGTTTATGTTACTGAAACATCTGCGATGAATATAGAAACAAATTGGGACATAGGGTATTAATTGCAATAAGAAAGGGACAAAACAATGGATAACAAATTATTTGCAGGTGCAGCACAAGTTGATATTTCGCCTAAGGATTCACAATTTCTTTTCGGTTATCCGCACATAGAAAGATACAGCACGGGGATCAATGATCCGCTGTTGAGTTCGGCGCTCTACCTTAGTGATGAACGGACGGCGGCAATAATGGTCGCTAATGATATTGTGTTCGTGGGCAAAAAAAGTGCACAGCGTATCCGTGAACGTATTACTGCACAAACCGGCATTCTCGCCGGCCATATCATGATAAGCGCAACGCATACTCATTCTGGGCCTATCACGGTGGATTACATCAGCAACGAGGCCGATCCCATCGTGCCAAAGACCGATCAGAAATATGTTGCGTTTATGGAAGACCGTATCGTCGAAGCAGCCATCGCGGCATATAAAAATGCGCAGCCCGCCCGCGTCGGCCTTGCTTGTGCCGACAGTACCGGCATCGGCACAAACCGCCGTGATCCAAAAGGCCCTGCCGATATGCAAGTTCCGGTACTGCTTGTGCAAAACGCAGCAGGCACGAATTCTATCGCGTGTATGCTCGTATGCTCGATGCACCCGACCGTTTTACATGAAGACTCCAAATTGGTCAGCGGCGATTTCCCGGCATACTCGCGGATGTATCTGCAAAAACATTGTGTTGACGCTAAATGCGCCGTGCTGCATCATACAGGCCCCGCGGGCAATCAAAGCCCTCGGCATGTGACCAAAGCAAATACCTTTGCCGAGGCGCAGCGTCTTGGCGAGATTCTGGGCAAGGCGGTCGAAAAAGTTCTTCCGACGATCCAATTCACAACCTCTGCAACAATCCAGTGCAAACAAGCGCTGCTCGATCTGCCCAAGCGGACGTTTCCCGATGTGCCGACCGCACAGAAAAAACTCGACAAAGCCATTGCACAACTTGAATACCTTCGCACAAGCGGCGCACCGCGTCAGGAAGTTCGCACCGCCGAATGTGATTGGTTCGGCGCAGAAGAGACATTAACAATGGCAAAAGCCGCTGCCGAAGGCAGGCTGTCGCAGGCTTATGAATTAGCATTGCCTGCCGAAATTCAGATTGTAAAAATCGGGCCGTGGGCATTTGTCGGCTGGCAGGGCGAATGTTTTGTCGATTACGCGCTGGCACTCAAAAAACTTTTTGCCAATACCTTTGTCATCTCATGTGCCAATGGCGAACTGCAGGGCTATATTGTGACAGAAGAAGCGAGTAACGAAGGCGGCTACGAGGCGTCAAATGCGCTTTTGAGCTATAAAAGCGGCGACATAATGGTGCACAATAGCACCCAATTGCTGCGGACAATGTGAGGTCGGCGTGGAATTTGTTGCCGGCATAGACCTTGACGCATACAGAAATATTTTAAAAATTATAGAATATGATGTTAAAACAACAAATATAAGGCAAAACATTCATGAAAAAGAATAAAAATGTATTATTTGGCATGTCTGGCGGACCGACGCCGGTGATCAACAACTCTCTGAGAGGAGTCATAGAAACCTGTCGCGCTTACCCATCCGAATTCGGGAAAATATATGCCGGCTGGCACGGAATTGAAGGCGTTCTCCAAGAGGAACTGATTGATATATCGGCTCAACCCCAAAAAGAAATTGATCTATTGGCTACAACTCCTGCCGCAGGAGCTGTTGGCACATGTCGCTATAAGCTGTCGGATGATCGTGCGGAAGATTTTGAGCGAATTATCGAGGTGCTAAAAGCTCACAATATTGGCTACTTTTTCTACAATGGCGGCAATGACTCTATGGATACCGCCAATAAGGTGTCCTTATTAGCTAAAGAGAAAGATCTGGATCTTACCGTAGTGGGAATTCCGAAAACGGTTGATAATGATCTGGGCGATCAGGAGATGACATACTGCGACCATACCCCCGGTTATGGCTCAATCGCTCGTCATTGGGCTTATCTAATCCAAAATGCCAATGAGGAAAGCCTCGGCTGCTGCACGCACAATCCCGTCATCGTCATGGAGGCAATGGGCCGCGGTACAGGTTTCATTCCAGCCGCTGTCCGACTGGGAGACCCAAACCGTGAAATGCCTTTGCTTGTTGCGATGCCGGAAAAGAAAATTCCTATTGAGCAAATTGCCGACATCGTCAGCGACAAGCTTAAACAACACGGTCGTTGTATTGTTGTTATGAACGCCGGGCAGGAGTTCGAACCTTGCGGTGGAAAAGACGCCTTTGGGCATCCCGACGGGCTTACTGTTTCCGGGCGTACACAAGGCCTATTTTTGACCAGCTATTTGAATTCAAAGAATCTTTCCAAATATGGACCGGCTTTGTGCAATGCTTGGGGAATTGAACAGCGTATGGTGTCGGCGCTTGCCTCCAAGGTCGATCGAGAAGAAGCTTTTCTCGTTGCAAGACATGCCGTTGAAATTGCTCTCAAGGACGGAACGGGCTGGATGTCCACCATTGAGCGTAAATCCGGAGAAACCTATCAAGCGTATTACGACAAGGTTGCGTTAACTGTAATTGCGAACTCTATACGGGAAGTGCCGAATGACTGGATCACAGAAGACGGTTTTGATGTGACTGACGATTTCGTTAAATACGCCAAACCTCTCATCGGTAACGAGTGGGCCGAGGTGCCGCTTGAAGGTGGCGTCCAGAGATTTGCCCGTTTCAAGAAAATTTTCGCGGAGAAACGGTGTAAAGAGTATGTGCCGATGATGTACAGGCTATAGAAAAAAGCGGGAATTAAATAATAATTAATGATAGGAGTACACTGCTGTCCGGTAAAAGTTTCAGGGATTGAAGGACAAAACATGCCTGCGGCGCAAAAAGTAACCTTTGGCTTCAGCTAAAACAAAATACAATAAAATGTGAATTCCTGACATCTGAAACTACTGAACCAGCAACTCTCGGAGCTGTAAAGCTGACTTCCGGATTATGTTAGTAGCCGCTTATTAAAAAAAATGGAAACGCGTTCGCCAGTCGAAAATTCTTTTATCATCTTTTTTGCTGTGCAAAATTGTACATAAAACATTAATTTAGTTTTTTAAGGCAAAAGTATATGTATCCAAAAATGCCGGATTTTGAATTTCTTTGTGAACAGATAACAGCCTATAGTCAGTTTCAATATGAGTGTGGTGCCAAAGGTGTTATATCTATTATCAAAGATGCCGAAAAATATCTCAGCAAAGCGATTGCTGATCTAAAAAAACTACCTATCGATAAAAAGAATGCCCAAAAAGAGCCTAATAAATTAAGTGAAATACGCGAACTCAGATCTTCGGGGCCACGAAGATTGTGGGAAAAAATAAATACAGAAATATATCTTAACAAACTGGAAGGCGCATTGCTTGGAAGACTGGCGGGCTGTACACTTGGTGCATCGGTGGAATTTTGACCAATTAAAAAAATGCAGGAACATGCGCATTACTTAGGTCAACCTTTTCCACCAACTGATTACTGGCTTGAAACTCCTGATCCTTATCAATAAAATGTTGGCATGCGTCAAAAGTGACTGACGCAAATGGCTTTTTTTATGGTTTTTTCACGTAAGAGACTTGACAACAACCACAACAAGTGTTTATATTACCACAACTTAGATTTTGCGCCCGTAGCTCAGCTGGATAGAGCAACGGATTTCTAATCCGTAGGTCACAGGTTCGAATCCTGTCGGGCGTATTTCTAATTTTCTGCGTAAATCTATAGCAGTACAAGAGGTTATATTTTTCTTACCTTCATTCACGTGAATTTCACCTTCGCTGGATTTTGCTGCATTTTTATGAGTTTTGATGGCATTTTCATTAAAATTCGCAGTAAAATTTTCTGGCACATCACAAGTACCTGTTTTGGCTTTTTCTTCTCTCACAATCTTGATTTCAGGCAATTTACTTACCGCTTTAGCTTTGTCCTCTAAACTTATATGAGTATATATGTTCATTGTTAAATTTACATCGCTATGACGCATGAGCTTTTGAGCATCTTGCGGTAATACACCGGACTTGGCAAGTAATGTGCCAAATGTATGTCGCAAGCTATGAAAATCTACAATGCCTTCCTCTGTTTTGTATTCTATTTCAGCAATTTCTAAATCTTTACGAATCATCTTGGCGCCTGCATCTTTCCAAATAAGAAAGGCTTTCCGATGAGGTAATGCAAGATGCTCTTTAAAATACTGCTCAATATCTTTTGCCAGTTCTGGTATTAACGGCAAAGTATCCGTCTTTCTATTTTTTGCATTAGTTGCTTTAATCGTTACATTAGGTTCTTTACAAAATATAAAGTCTCTGCGTTCCAAAGTATAAATTTCGTTGTACCGCAGCCCAGTTCCCAAAGCTAATCTATATACAAGGCTTCTTTCATATCCGGTTAAGCCGTGATGTTTTTTGCCAACGAGTGTTTTTGATATAAGTTTATCTATTTCTGCTGTTGTTAATACTCTGCGAGGTCTTTTCTTATCAAGATTTTTCAATTTTGTTATAAATTGAACTGGATTTTGCATTATGCGTTCTGTTTTTAGCAACCATCTACAGAATCTTTTAAAACTTTCTAAATAACTATTGATGCAATTAGCAGATTTACCTGCATTACGTAAATCCGACATCCAAGTTTCAATGCGTTCAGTTTTAATATCCGATGGCAATAAGAATTTGCATTTTTCGATTACTCTTATAACTTTAGCGACTGATTCTCTTACATGATGTGAACTTCGCTCATTAGATTCTAAACTTTTACGCCATTGAAGCAAATGCCCCCCAGTAACTTCATAAATTTCTTTTTTTGAATTTTTAGCTTTTATTTTACTAACAATCATTAGGGGTTCAAAACCAGCGTTTGTATTAGCATCTAAAATACCCCAACCGCATAATTTTTCTCTAAGGCTGTTTGGCTGGCTTTCAATAAATTTTCTTAATTCAGATGTTAAAGGTCTGTTGCATTCTTTCAAAGCTACAATATCAACAATATTTTGTGCGATATATTTGCTTGTAGATTTATCTGGTGAAGCGGCAATTCTATGCTCAATTTGCAGATGGTCTTTGAAAAATATATTCCATCGCAAAGATTCCTTATGTTTACCGCTATCCCACCAAGTATGTTTTCGAATGCAATATGAATTTAATGTGCGTGCCATTTATGCAACCTCTTTGCCTTGCCTCATCAATTCCCATTTCTCACGAACAGGACACCTTGCCCCAATCCATTCCTCTAATTCAGTTTTCCTCCATTGGATTGTTCCTCCTATGCGTATAGGTAAGGGCAACAATCCTTTTTTATCTCTTTCACGAACAACGCTTTCGCCGCACTGCAATATTCTTGCAACTTGGGGTATTGTCAACAACTCTGCATCATTGTGAATTATTGATTTATCTAAAGGCTTTTCAACAGCTGCAATAATTTGGGGGATAGTATCTATTTTTTTTCTAAAACGTTTTGCATATTGGATAGAAAAAAGGTCATCGTCTACAATTATGTCGCGGTATAAGCTACCATCAAAACCATAATCATCTGCAAGGCGAGCAACACGTTCGTCTTCTGGATTAACAATTTTGCCATCATCACATGGAGATAAATATGTGTCATGTGGGGACAGTTCTAAAAGTTGCTCATACTTACGGATTAACTTCTTTAAGTAAACCTCTAAAAACTCTACATCCCTTTTGTTTGTACCTATCTGACATTTCATCTATACCTCAACTGTTCTCCCCAACTGTATTTTATAATGGGCGGTTGACTGTCCAGTCGAGGTTTAAACAGTCCAGTATTAGGTAATTACGCTATACTGTTCCGCCCATCTAATTATAGACTATATGGATTCACAATCAATCCATTTAATTAATAATCTTGTCCTTCTATTATTATTATCTAAAAAAAGGGGAGGTTTTTTTCTGTGAAAAAAATTGAAAAATTGCATAATAAACCTAAGATGCTTACACATAAAGAGTTGCAATTATAAAAAAATTAAAAAAAATAATTATTTGGATTGAATTGCGTTATTTTAAATTTTACGCTTGGGACTAAGAAACTCATAAAAAAAAGAGAAAGCCGAAGCTTTCTCACATTTTAGGGCATAAAGCCTTTATTATATGTGTTGACAATTCAAGCAATCTCAAATACACATATACTTTATATTAGTTATTATATTAATAAGGAAAATACTTGTCAATTAAATTTAGGAGAGGAAAATGAAATATCGTTTGTCATTAGATATTGGGGTTGGTTCTATTGGGTCCACAATTTTATCATTAGATGAGAAAAACAGGGCAAATTCAATAATAGACTGTGGAGTTTGTATTTTTGAGGTATCAGAAGGAGCAGAAAACAGAAGGCTCAAACGTTCGCAACGGAAAAATACTTACAGAACTAAAAAGAGAATCGATTTACTTTCCAAAGAACTTGCTCAAGCCGGGCTTTGGAGTCTGGATGATGATATTCAGTTTGAACTTATAAAACTCTCTCCTTATGCAATACGTGCTCAAGGCGTAAACGGCAAACTTAACAATATTATGGAAATTGGCAGGGCAATATTGCATATGGCCAAACATCGAGGCGCCGGTTTTGTTGAGATGAATAAATTGGAATTGGAGATAGAAAAAAATAACGAAAAAATCGAAGAGGATTCAGACAAGAAAAAGAAAAAAGAACTTTCCGAATATGCCAAACTAAAAAAACATCTGGAAGAAAGCGGAGCTAAAACCATCGGCGAATATTTTTTTATGCGAATGCACAAAGCCTATAAAAATAATAATATCACTGATGAAAATAGGAGATATGTACGACAGAGAAAAATGGGCGATAAGGTCAAAGTTGATTATGCAATACCGAGATATCTTGTCAAAGAAGAATTTAACCTGCTTTGGGAAACACAATCAAAATATTATAAGCAATTAAAAAATAATGGGCTTAAAGATAAAATTTACGACATATTATTTTATGAAAACGATTCCCGCCCTTATGCAACAGGAAATTGTATTTTCATTGAAAATGAAAAACGGCTCACCAAAGCACACCCATTAAGCGAAAAACGCAGAATTTATGAAACTGTCAATAATATTAGAGTTCAGGAGCATAAAATTCAGCGAAAACTTAGAAAAGACGAAAGAGATAACATAATAAATGAATTACTTATGAAAGGGCAAAAGGCGGGCAAAAAATCCATATCTGAATTATTAATGCTTGATAAAACCTTCAAAGTTGTATTGGATGATATGATAAAGCCTTATTTGTATTCAATGCCGGAATACAAAGCGATTGATTTTCTAAATAAACTTGATGATGAAAAGCTGGCCGGCATTGTCGAATTTATGGCAGAACCTAAAAGAGAAGACAAAAAGGATTACCTGTACAATGATGAAAAAGTTATTGAAATACTAAAAAATAAATTCAGTACCGATGATGAGCGGCAAATATCTCAATTAATTGCCATGCTTCCCAAAGGCAGAGGTTCATTAGGCAAAACAGCAACCACAAAAATTCTTGAACTGCTTAAAAATGATGTAATTTCCATTCGAGAGGCAACGGACAAACTTGCTGCAACAGATAAGCAGTTTATATCAGAAGAAGAGATAGCAAGAGCTATGCAGGGCGAACATGATACGCTGCCATATTATGGCGAAATATTAAAGACTGATACTCAACCAATGGCTGACTGGCAAAAGCAAATAAATAAATCATTAAATCCGCTTGAAGCAAAATATGGCAAAATCGCAAATCCTGCGGTGCATAGAATACTTAACCAACTTCGCAGAGTAGTAAATGATATTATAAGAATTTATGGTAGGCCTTATGATATAAATATCGAACTTGCCAGAGAAGTTGGAATGAGCAGCAAAAAGAAGAAAGAATATGAAACCCAAAAGAAGAAAAACAAAGAAAAAAATGACAAAGCTGTCGAATATCTTACGCATAAAGACATTCGGCTTAGAGTTACGAGTACGAATATATTAAAATGGCGATTGGCGGAAGAACAAAACTGGAAAGATGCTTTTTCTCCGCAGGACAGAATCCATCCAAGATTTGAAGGGTTTGAAATTGAACATTTAATACCTGAAAGTCTCGGTGGGACGGATGCGCCTATAAATAGAGTTCTAATCAAAAGAAGCGACAATCTGAACAAGGGCAATATGTACCCTTATGAATATCTGCAAAATAAACATGGCGATAAAGTTTACGGAATCTTAAAAGAGATTCGAGCCAACAAAAATATGCCTGCCGGTAAAAAGTGGCGGTTTGAAAGCGATGCAAAGGAAATATTTGAAAGAGGCGAAGATGCAGACAATATTACACGATATCTAACCGATACGAGATATGTTTGCAAATTAGCGGCTCGATACCTGAAAGTCATTGTCGATTACAAGCAAGGCGATGAAAATAATACGAGAGTTTTAACAATAAACGGGGGACACACAGCAAAGTTAAGAAGCATTTGGAATCTTGACGGAATTGAATATGATTTGATGGGGCTGAAGGAAGAAGTCCCGGAATATCTGCCGGATAAAACCCATTTTGTAAATCTTGATACCGGAGAAGTTTTGTATCAAGAAGAACTCGATGTTGACGGTAACTGGAAAAAATGCAACGATATAAAAAGTAAACATTGGAAGAAAAAACCAAGAATCGACCATCGACATCATATTATCGATGCAATTACCATTGGTTGCGTAAGCAGATCAGATATGCAGAAAATCAACTGGTTTGATAAAAGAGATTATGAACTTCCATTGATGCAGTTGCCAATTCCTTTAAGCAATGGGGATAATGACGGCAAAGCCAGACAGCTTGAAATTTTCCGAAACACCATTATCGAAAAACTAAAAAATACAAAAGCTTATCATAAACCGGAACATAGTAAAAACGGACAACTCCATAAAGAAACCGCACGAGTTGCATTTATGGATAATCCAGAACATTCTGAAGAAAAAATCACCAAACACAACAGGCCTGTTTCCGCTATTTTAAAAACAAGGGAAAATCTTAAAAACCTGTTAATAAATACAAATACCATCAAGCCCGAATGGGATAAAGACATTGTGCAAGATGTGCAAAAAATGATAAAGTTAAAAGAAGCGATAGAATCACATTTTGAGGTAGCTCAATCGCAATTGGAACAGGAAAATCAGCAACTTGTCCAAAATGGGAACAAAGCAAAGAAAATCAGCGAGAAAATAGTATTGCAACGTGCTTTTAAAATTGTTCGCAAGAATAAAGAATATAAATATGATACTTTTCCTGAATATGAAAACAAAAAATCATTTGTCGATGTACCAAAACATAACGTGGTATATGACAGCGGAAATAATTATTGTATGGATTTTTATGTAACAGAAAAGGGTGATGTTGGGAGGGAAATAATTACGCAGTTTGACATTAACAAAAGGGCTTTTGTACCGGAATGGAAGAAAAAAGGGCTTAAACCTTTATGGTCTGTTCAGCAGGGAGACATGATAGAATTAGATACTCCGCCAGAATGGAAAAAATACACAGATAATAACAGGTGCTTTGCGGTCATTAAGAAATTCGACAAAGGTTTTACTTATATAAAATACCAAACTGACGCAAGGGGCGAAAACCGGAAAGAGGAAGAAAATATTTCTATCAAACAAAATTTTATCGGTGGAGGATTAACATTTTATGCAGCATCTAAAGCGTGTAAAATTGAATTAACGCCCTTTGGTAAAATAGCAAGAAAGCATAAGAAACTTTGGAATGGCAAGAAAAAAACGACTAAATAGTTTAAGCGATTGGCATTTTATGTGGGTTTTTTGTATGTTCGATTTGCCTGTAAAAACAGAAAAGCAAATACGCCGGGCTACGGCCTTTAGGAATCTACTTTTAGATGAAGGCTTTGTAATGAAACAGTTTTCCATCTATATAAAACCTACCGGCACATTTTCAACCGCCAGAGGACTCGTGAAGAAATTATCCTCGCTGATTCCAGATGGCGGTTTGGTATCGTTTATGTATGTTACCGACAGGCAATTTGCACTTGTAGAAAATTTCATTGGTGATATGCCAACGACAAATGAAGAATTTATCAGACGCCAGCATGAACAACTGACATTGTTTTAGTTTAGATAATTCATTGTGGGAAGATAAAGGTTTTTTTCTGCCTCGGCGTAAACCCTGCTCAAAGAGGATGCGATTTTGTGCATAACCTGATTGGGCGTGGTTGTTATTTCATCAGTTGTGATTGATTTGTCGAGCAAACTTACAAGCCTTATTTTGTTTTCTGTATCCAACTCGAAAAGGCCGTCTTTGAAAAATATTTCGTAAACTTCCATATCGACAAAAGGTCTGAATGGCTCCATCAAATCATCCACCAAAGGCATAGAATTATTGGGATTGCAGTGTTTTATGCCAATGCTCGGATTCAAGCCATAGGATACAACAGCTCTAGCCGCTGTGCTTCGCAAGATGGTATAGCCATAATTTAATAATGTGTTTATGCCCGGCTGTTCTCTGTCTCTGATAAAATCCCGGCCAAAAATTTCAGCAAAATAATGCTTCGCAGCCTGACCTTCACAATTTGTACTATCATCCGATTTTACTTCGCCAGCAAGATTTAAAAGATATTCATATTTTTTATTTAATATTTTTAAGGCCATTGCCTGCTGTGTGATTTTGGCGGTTATAATGGATTTCCAAAGCTGTTTGTTAAGTGGCTTTTTTGTTTGTGCTTGAAACATCATACGCCTGCTCTGGTGAAAATAACCGTCAAATGGTAGGACAATACTTTTTGGCAAATGTTTATTGTCGCAGAATATTACAGGGATATTTCTTTGAGCAAATTCGAGCATGACATTATGAGTATAACAAAGGTCGTAGGCATTAAAAATTACTGCCTGAATATCGTCAAAAGCAACAGAGCCGATTTTTTTATCTTTCTCATAAACTCCCAGTGAACCTCTGTCTTTTTTAAGAAATCGATTTAATCCTGAAATCTCAATTATTCTGCCGCAATGGTAGGTATTCATATTTTGTTGCCTTTTTAAAAATGCACAAATAAAATGGCTTGGATTAAGCCAAAACCATTTTTTTCTACTTCAAAAAGAGCGCAAACCGTTTACCCACAAAGACTTTGCGCAGTGATATTGTATTTGAGATTGCTTGAACTGTCAACTATAACAAAATCGGCGACGCGATTGAAGCCGCTTGGATTGTATTTGAGATTGCTTGAACTGTCAACTATAACTTATGTCTGCGGTAACTATTATCTCAGTGTATTGTATTTGAGATTGCTTGAACTGTCAACTATAACCAAGAGTGCACGCGCCAGTATTTGCAGTGTATTGTATTTGAGATTGCTTGAACTGTCAACTATAACCATCAGCGGTTTTTTAACTTTTCATTTTTAATTGTATTTGAGATTGCTTGAACTGTCAACTATAACAAGCCATCAACAGGATTAAGATTTTCCATCATTGTATTTGAGATTGCTTGAACTGTCAACTATAACGTTTTTGTGTAGCTCAATTTGAAGGCCCAGATTGTATTTGAGATTGCTTGAACTGTCAACTATAACAATAGTTTTAAATTTCTTTCATTTTTTGGTATTGTATTTGAGATTGCTTGAACTGTCAACTATAACGTTCTTTCACCCGGCCTTACCTTTAATTCAATTGTATTTGAGATTGCTTGAACTGTCAACTATAACGCTGTGCTTTATCGGTCGATGCCGCCGGTTATTGTATTTGAGATTGCTTGAACTGTCAACTATAACTACCTCCGAGCACATCAGTTTCAGTTTTTCATTGTATTTGAGATTGCTTGAACTGTCAACTATAACCCTTTCCCGCTTCGGCTGTGTCTTGAGGGGATTGTATTTGAGATTGCTTGAACTGTCAACTATAACGTGCTCAAATGAATACCTTCTCTTTTCAAAGTATTATAAATTGCCTGTCTTGTTTTATTCAGTTTATTAGCTACACTTCCGATAGATAAACCGCTTTGCAATAATGGCACAATATCCTTTGCAAATAACTTTGGTCTTTTCCCAAGTTTTACACCTTTGGCCTTTGCTGCCGCCATACCGCGTTTAGTATTTTCTCTCAAATTTTCTCTCTCCATAGCGGCAATTGCGAATAATACGCTTGCGATTAATTGACCGACAGCACCAGAAAAATCTAATTGCTGAGCGGTTGCTATAACTCTAACATTTTTATCAAGCCATTCGGTAAGAATTGTAATACCATCTTTTAATGAACGACTCAGCCTGTCTAATTTCCAACATATTACAGTATCAACTTTTCCATTGAAAATATCCTGCCTTAATTTATTAAATGCGGGTCGGTCTGCTGTGGAGCCTGTGATTTTGTCTTTGTACCAAACTAAATTGCTAAAACCATGATTATCACAATACTCTTTTAAGGTTTTTTCTTGAGACCATAATCCTTTTTCTTGGTCAAGGGTAGATACTCTACAATAAAGTGCAATGTTCTTTGAATGTTTATATTTAGGATTCATGAGATACATTATAACCGCTATTTTTATTATGTCAAGTATAACGTACCTTAAACTTTTAAATTTTAATCATTAGTTTCGCTACTAAAAACTAAGATAAATTACAATTTTATAGCTTACCCTTATAATTTACACTGTAACTCTTTCAATTTAACTATTCTTTACGTATTCTGGCAGAGTTCCGAAGTGCTTTTTAAACCGTAGATGTAGCTCCTCTTCGACAGCGGCTTTCCTATCCGTACAAGCCCATCTTACGACCAACATAGAAACATCCTCCCCTTGCCGGATGCGTTTGCCTGTTGAATGAGGTAGAGTTCCCAATATTAAGCCTTTTAAAATACGTTCACGAAGATTAGAGGCTTTACCAATGTGTAGCCGTTCTTGATTTGCTGTCTTCTGCTTTACTTCGTACACTCCTGACTCTTTAGGTAAATCTAAGTTAATGCTAAAGCTTTTAACTTGTTCCACTCTATCCATTCAGTCCATTCAAGCTGAATAGGTGGTATAGAAATTAATTCCATGGCCATTCAACGATTACTCCTATTACAAATTAAAAAAAAAATGATGAAAACCTAATATTTCCTATGTTTACTATTATATCATATTCCTATAACCTATTTTAAATTTCATAGAATGGCTTGAAAAGCTTTATACTTTAAATATATGCGAGATGTTAAAAGCTTATCAATATAATATATATTATACCTTTTATACATACGTGTTTTGACTTCGATTTTTTATATAAAAAAGCTCAATCCAATACATTTTTTACTTGTTTTTAAACATTAAATAAGTATGATTTTGTCTGTAATTAAATATTGATATTCACTAAATTTTTTGGCGTTCCAGTTGAAACCGGCAAGTTTAAAACGAAGGATATGCAGAAAGTTAGTGCCCCTCTATGGGGCATTGCTTGCATGTTCCTTCGTAGGCCTTGCCGGGCCTCAACTGGGCATGATTGTAGCGATGCCCTTTTTTAATGCATCCTATAATCATATTTTCTGAAGTTTCGTAAGCATGATTTTATTATTAAAGAAGGTTATAGGAAAGGGAAAATAAAATGACAGATGCAGAGGCATTAGGAATATCAGTAGGCTTAGTAATAACCATTGTTATCGTTCTTATCATTGTTGTAGGTATTAGTGCAGTTATTAGATTATTTATTAATATTTCCAAGACAGCAGAAAATACAGAGTTGATGAAAGAGGCGCTAACAAAAAATAATAGTCCAAACAATCAAAATGAGGTTGCAGCACAACAGGACTCAATACCTAAAATCAAACCGGAGAACTGTGTGAAAAGCCAAACTGCTGAAACAGAAAAGTTAAACCAACGCTTACAAAAATTGCAGAAAGATAAGGAAATGTTACTCTTTCTTGTTACGACAACAAACCGTAAAATTGCTGATTCTCCATATTCTGATAAATTTCAAGTGCTTCTGAGACAGATAGATAATATTTTACAAAAAATCAACGATTAAACTGAAAAACCTTTTAAATGCCCTATAACTAAATCCATGCAGAAATACTACAAATTAACGATGAAAACCCTTTATACCTTGGATAAACGCGAAATTCAGATGTTTTAAAAGGAACAAATCACCGTTTTTTGCATAAAATTAAATGCAGGTGTACGGTTTTCCCACTTATAAAAACGAGACTGTTAATTATATGCGGGAGAAATGCCTATTTCAATGAATTTTAAGCAAATTTGAAATATTGAAAAACCGTTAATATACACCTTATCATAAAAAATTCTCTATCTAACAATTTTAAAACTTTACTTTTTTACACCAGTCCACTGCCGTACTTTTTTTAACTCCTGTGATGTTTTCAATCCGTCTCCAAGAATTCCCCGCTTTTCGCAATTCTATTACAGATATTAAATACTTATGCCGTCGTTCTTTTTTGTACCCTTGATTATTCTTTCTTGGACGTCCGCCTTTTTTATTTTTTGCATCTTGACCCATTTTAGTATAGCAACTCGTAATCCCTCCAACTCCATTTTGTTGCTCATTAGGTTTAATGAGCGTGCAAAGTGGTACATTACGCGTCAGCACTTGTAACTTTTGAAAATCCTTTGCAGTAGGCTGTCTATTATATTGTGGCATCCATTCAAGATGCCTTAAAAAGCGGTCAGTTGAAACAGCAACAATAATTGCTTCTTTACCCTGTTCTATCAATTCTTGTGTTTTATCGACAGCAGCCAGTAAATCCGTTCTTAGACCATTTATAGATTTACCTGAAAATATTTCAGTGTAGTAAGCCACAATAGGGTTATTATACTTTGCGAGTTCTTTTTGTAGTGATTTTATTTGATTTTGAAGATTCCATTTTTGAGCAGGTGTAGATTCACGCAAATAAATAATGATATGTGCATTGGGATGATTTTGCAAATATGGCTCAAGCTGAAACAGATAATCATTTGCATTTGCAGGTTGTTCAGAAGCAATCCATGCTCTAACCCTAATGCCTAATCCTAAACTTCTTCTACTCATGTTTGTCTCCAATTAGAATTAGAATTGCAGTTTTTATGCTTATTGGCAATGAAGGCCAACGATTGATGATTTTTGCTAAATCTTCTTGTATTTTACTGTTATTTCCACTAAAATTCGCACTAAACTGATTTTCAGTGTTACTATAACCTATTGACTGTATGTCGTTTATATTTTTAGCCCGATTACTTTCTAATCCGTAGGTCACAGGTTCGAATCCTGTCGGGCGTATTTTTATTTTAAGGCAAATTTTCACAGATGAAATGTCTTAACGACCTTATTTATCTTCTTGCACTTATCGCATACAGCCCCAAAATCTTGTACCGAGTTCTGACACAGAACCGTTACAAAGAAGGGTGGGCTGAGCGGCTGGGCGAAATCCGCAGAAATTTCCCCGAAAAAAAATGCGTCTGGGTCCACGCTGTCAGCGTCGGCGAAGTAAACGCCACAAAAACTTTAATTGCCGAACTGAAAAATCAGTTCCCGCAGTATGAAATTATTATCAGTGCAACTACAGATACCGGCGTCGAACAGGCACGCAAACTTTACGCCGAAGATTTTAAAGTCTTCTATTTCCCATTCGATTTTTCTTTTATCGTACACCGTACTTTTAGCAAATTAAAACCCGACCTCTGCCTGCTTATGGAACTCGAAGTCTGGCCGAATTTCACTTCAAAAGCCGCGAAGTTAAACATCCCTGTCGTCGTTGTCAATGGCCGGATAAGTGATAGAAGTTTCCCAAGATATAAACTCATAAAATGTTTTGTTGAAAAAACTTTTTGCAAAGTCTCCCTCTTCCTCGCCCAGACAAAAGAATACGCTGACCGCTTCATTGCCCTCGGCGGCAGAAAAGATACTGCTATCGTCACCGGCAGTTTAAAATATGACACAGCACAGGTAACTGATAAAGTCGAAGGCGCAGAAAAAATAGCTCAGCAGATTAACATCGCAAACCAGCGTCTTTTCGTCGCAGGCGGAACAGGCCCCGGCGAAGAAAAAATCATTATCGATGTATTTAAAAATTTAAAACATCACGCACAATTCAGCGATGTTCGACTTGCGATTGTCCCCCGCAAACCAGAACGCTTCAATGAAGTAGCAGACCTAATCACAAATTCAGGTTTTGATTTGACACGATTCAGCAGACTAAAATCCGGCGAGCAAAAAGAAGAAACAAATAGCAGCACCGTCATCCTCGGCGACACAATGGGTGATTTGAGAAAATTTTATTCTCTGTCAACCATCGTTTTCGTTGGCCGCTCTCTCGTACCTATGGGCGGCTCGGACATGATGGAATCAGCCGCGATGGGCAAATGCACAATCTTTGGCCCACATACTTTCAACTTCCGTGAAACCGTAAAGGACCTTCTGCGTGCAAAAGGCGCAATCGAAGTAAAAGATGAAAAACAGCTTTATGAAACTCTAAAAAAATGCCTCGACAACCCGCAATTCGCAAACCAGATCGCCTCCGCAGGCCGTCAGGTCATAATAAATAGTCAAGGCGCCACTCAAAAGACAATCGCAGCAATCCTTGACTTACTTTAATAACTTTCGCGTGCTTCCCGGAATCATTGCCGCAGTCCTGCGTAGGAGGACAAGGCGCAACTGAAAAATCAGTTAATGAAATTTTGAACCTGCTTTAAAAAATTGTCTGCGAAATTCCTTCGGGCATACTTTCTTGATTTGTCTGAATCTGCGATTGAAATTCGCTATGCCCTGGAATCCCGACCTGAAACATATTTCTGATATATTCATATCTGTCTCGATCAGCATCGAACATGCGGAATTAATTCGCATTTCATTAAGATAATCGATGAAATTTTTGCCCGTCGTCCTCTTAAAAAATCTGCTCAGTGCCGAATCACTCATATGAATACTGCCTGCGACCTCAGCAAGATTTATTTCTTCACTGTAATGTTGGTTAATATATTGAAGAACCTTATCGATTCTGCTGTTCTGCTGCGTATTGGAATTTTTTTCAAAAATTTTAACAGACAGAACTTCCTTCTCATCACAGCATCCGAGTCTTTCAAGAATTTCGAGCAGGCTCAAAAGTTTATTAAAATTCTTTTCATTCTCCATAGCAAGCATCCTGCCGACAACTTCATTTCTAACTTGCCCCCGAAAACAAATTCCTGCATTGCTTTTATTCAATAGCAAACTGACCGTTTTGAACTCCGGATTATTCCAAATCATATCTCCCGCAAAACGTTCATCGAACTGAATAACACATGCTTCGTTTACATCAGACGTGCCGGCTCGACTCGATTGCCATGTGTGCGGCAGATTCGGACCGATCAAAACAAGGTCAATCCCGTTATAATTGCCAATGTTATCGCCGACAAACCTTTGCCCCCTCCCCCCGTAAATCGCCGTAAGCTCATATTCATTATGGTGATGCCAATAAAACGGAAATTCACGGTCTTTCCTTATATAATATCTGAAAGACAAATCACAAGAGGGTATAATTTTCTCAAAATTCGGGATCATATCGTACCTAAAACTTATACTTTATTGCCATATTTTAACACTTTTTAGGTAGTTTTAAACAAAATAATACCATAAATCGCCCGAAATTGCGCAGTTAAAATCCCCCAAATACTATATAAATTAGAAGCAGATTTTAGAATTTTTATAGGATTTATATGAGAAAACCTGATTTCAATAACTTGCTAAAAGTCCTTAACAGACAAAAACCTGATCGTCCGACCTTATTCGAATTCTTTCTGAACAAGTCGCTTTACGAAAAACTCGCCGGCGAAAACGTCGTCGCCGAAAACCGCGATTGGCAATGGAACACAGTCTGTCCGGTACTCATTAACGCGTTCAAAAATGCAGGTTATGATTACGTCACTGTTCAGGGCAGCACATTTACTTTTCCGATGGCCGAACCCGAACACAAAAAAACAATCTCTTTGAATGCAGGAAACACTATTTACGACAGAAACAGTTTTAAAGCATATCAATGGCCTTCCCCCGAAGACAGCGATTATTCCCAGCTAAAAAACGCGCTCCAATTACTACCTGAAGGAATGAAACTGGTTGTTTGCGGCCCAGGCGGTATCCTCGAAAATATTATAGCTCTTGTCGGTTACGAGAGACTTTGTATGATGCTGTTTGACAATCCCGATTTAGCAGGAGACATCTTCGCCGCAATTGGCGAAAGGCTCGTTGAGTATTATAGAATTTGCTCTGCATTCGATTCCGTCGGAGCTATGATATCAAATGATGATTGGGGATTCAAAACACAAACTATGTTATCCCCCGATGATATGAGAAAATACGTCTTACCATGGCACAAAAAAATCGTCGATACTGTTCACAATGCAGGCAAACCCGTCATTCTCCATAGCTGCGGCAAACTCGATGAGGTTATGGACGACATAATTGCGATTGGCTGCGACGCCAAACATTCGTATGAAGACATCATCGAGCCTGTCGAAAGTTTCTACAAAAGAATGTCGGACAAAATCGCCGTGGTAGGCGGCATCGACCTGGACTTCATAATTAGTTCTCCACTTGACAAGATAAAAAAACGCTCTCTGGAAATGCTCAAACTAAGCGAAACCAAAGGTGCCTACGCCCTTGGAACAGGAAACAGCGTCCCCGACTACGTTCCAGACGACAACTATTTTGCGATGACTAATGTCATAAGAAAAGCCGAATAATACCGAGAGCCTTGCTTATTATCGCATCTTCAGCATCGCAGTCGCCGCCCACAAAAACGGTGCCTGTCCGTGTAAATCTCCGGTCTTGGTCGGCCTGTTCAAATAATGATTGTACATCTTTCCCTGCCCCGTCCCGACACATACATCCGAAACCTGCCCGTCTTTAACTTTTTTCACAAGTCCTTTCCAGCCGTTCTCCGCAGTCTTTTGATAAGATTTATCAAGCCATCCGTTCTTTACTCCGGTCGCAATTGCATACGTAAACATCCCTGTGCTGCTCGTCTCTTCATAACTTTCCGCGTCAATAACTATCTGATGCCAAAGCCCGCTCTTCGCCTGGTATTTTTTCAGCCCCGCCATCATCTTCAAATAAACATCCATCAGTTCCTGCCGCTTCGGATGTTCCTTAGGCGTATTTTCCAAAGTCAATGCCATCACCGCTGCCGCCCAACCATTGCCCCGCCCCCAGAACACCGGCACTTCCGCTGTATGCTGAAACAATCCGTTCTGCTGCTGCAAAACCTTCGCGTATCCCAATAACTGCGTCAGACATCTATCAAGATAAATCTCTTTCCCCGTTGCCTTATAAGCCTGCACCTGCAGCGAACCAACCATAAACATATCATCGACCCAAAGCCGCGTATACGCCGTCATACCATCTTCTCTCAGCTTCGCCCATTCATCATCTGCCAGCTCAACCGCGACCTTAAGATACTGCTCATCTTTCTTCTGAAGATAAAGTTCAAAAGGCAATATCCCGAAAACATTCCAGTCAACATGTCCTGCCCTTATCCTGTCCGTCTTTGGCAATTTGCGTTTATCCGCGCCTGTCGCTTTATCATATGAATAAAAAATCTCCTGCGATGTAATCTCCGCCGTATTATAATTCGCAATTACAGCATCTATTAATTTTTGATTTCCGCTTGCTTGAGCGAATTTCAAGACACCGTAATACGAACACACTGTCGGATACCTCGCAGCCACCGGAATTGACAACACATTTTCCGCAACCGCATTCCCAATTTTTACAATTCCCTTATCAAGTTTAGCCCCCGGACCAGTGCCGGGGGTGGGATTCTGAGCATTGCGAAGAATCCCTTTTTGCGTGTCGACACCTATAGCTATATTACAAACCACCAATAAAACCCATATCCATTTTTTCATTATCGCACCTTTTTCATTTTCACTATAGATTCATAATCAAACTTTTGTCCGCCAAGCGACGCATCAACCATCGCGCCGAAATCAGTCATAATAAACACCGCCATTCCATCTTTATAATCGGCCTTTGCCGCCGCTCCCCATTTGATGGCAACGCCCGTTACTTGCGCTGTGAAAACAAATTCCCCTGTTCTAAACCTGTCCAGGTCCTGTTCATCTCTGAAAAAGATTATTTCACGGTAAAATTCTCCGCCGATAGAAAGCCCGCCGCTCGCCTGTGACATATTGCAGTAGCCGACCATTTCACCCTGTTCATAAACTTCGCCCCGCCCATAAGCAAGACCCGCGATGAAAGCCCCTTTAAAAATCTTCGGCAGAACTGCATATCCGTATGAATTTTCGAAAAATTTCTGAATGGATGGATCTTTCTCCTTCATAATATCGATTGCCTCATCCGTTTCCGATGACAGCACCGCCTTTTCCCCCGGCTCCTTCGGCGTAACACTGCATCCAAAAACAAAAATCCCCGCTATCATCAATCCCGCCAATAATAATTTCCCTGCTTTCATTTTGACCTCCATATCAATTAAAATTTACGTATTTTACCGGTTATTTCATTAAATTTTAAAATATTCTTCGATTTTCCTGCTATCTGCACCAATGATGCACTCGTATAAATATTTGGATCTTTGTATTGGTAAGGTTCTAAAATCACATCATTTACTTCTATAGCTTTAAATTTTCTTGGCCCATATCCATCTTCTGTATAATCATAAATCATCATTAGATTACCTTCATCCGTTGCGACATAAACTGTTATTGGATATCCTTCAATCGAGCAATATACTGTCTTTAAGCCATAAAATCCTTGCTTTGAAACATAAGCTGTCGCAAAATTTTCTCTTTCTTTATCTGGCTCTTGCGATGCTTCCAATAAAACAAATTGATTATTTTTGATTATATCAGGTGTAAAAAAAACTCTATTTATAGTTCCCTTTATTGCGCCTCTCATAATGACATCGATAAAGAAAAATGGAAATGCAAATCCCAATATAAAAAGTCCCACATACAATATTTTTCTTTTTAGCGAAATCATTGTATCGCACTTCCAAATTTTGATTTTTACTTTTTAACTTTAAAGATTCTTAGCTCTTACTTTGTTTCTTTTTTGTTTTCTGTCATCTCAGGCGGCGTAAACAGCGCCTTTACCTGCTGCGGCGAAGGCTCCCATAGTTTCACAGAATCGAATTTGATTTCCATCTGGTTCCTGCCGTTTTTATTGTCATGATATTCATAGAATAACTTATTAGGAAATATAAAATTTGCATCCTTTACTTTTTCGTATTTTTCCGCTTCGACAACAAGAAAAGGTTTCGCATCTCTTTCAAAATACTCAATTTTTTCTGCAACTCCGCCGCACGAATCAATGAAAACATTTTTTTGTTTTCCGCTTTGTCGGTCTTTGCACATCATCACATTTTTAGAAACCGAAATTTTACAATCCGATTCAACCGGCCGTAAAAAATCAACCAGCAGCGTTGGATTCGAAAAATAATCCTTACCCGCCGTATTAACCGCCCCCTTTACAAACACCCTCATAGGCTTAACATAAACCCAATATAAACCGTCACTTACCGCAAAACTCAATCCCTTCGGGTCAAATCCGACATCGCCGTAAAAACAGAATTTTTGATTATCAATGTACCACATTCTCACCGGAAACGATTGCCCGAATTTTTCATCTTTTCCGTTTACATAGCTGATAGTACAGTCGCCTGTCGCCCTGAACGGTTTTATTTTCACCGCGTTTTCATTCAGCAAATTTTTCGCTTCAATCGCGCTCTTTACGGGTGGGCAGACCCTCTTCTGCACCGCGCACCCGCCAACAAATATAAAAAATAAAAAATTGATTCCGAGTAAACTCGATGCACCAAAATTAATAAATCTCGTCGCTGGCGATTTCTCAAATTTTAAATTTTCAATTTTAAATTTTAAATTACTGTTATCCACTAAACTCCACCTGCAATATTTGCCCAAGCTGTTCAGAAAGCTGTTCAATTTTATCTTCCGTCAAATGCGGATTAATTACTTGCTCAATTTGGTCTTTACCTGAAACTTTGAGAATCCAGATTTCGCACCCATTATCTGTTTTCGATGAATCATATTTCAAAAGCCTCTTCCTCATAAGTACCAGCGCAAGCACAAATCTGAAATTCAGCTTTTCCTGGTCCGTCTCCGTCGCCAGTCTCTCGAAGAACGCCATCAGCATCGCATCATCGATAAACAGTTTTTTCTTCTGGTCAGGCTTCGGCAGCACGCTCTTCCAATAGCAGTAAACCTCCGGCTTATTTTCACTCCAGTATTCTATACTGTAATCTTTTCGCTGCATTCCTTCCGGAGTTTCCACCAATGTCGCAACATATTCTTCTTCCGGCTCAATTTTTTTTCCGCTGCCGCTGCATGTCCCAAGCGGTTTATGTATTTCCCATTCTGCCATTTATTTTCCTAATATTTAACAGTGTTAATCCGTGTCTTCAAACTTCAAAAACGGCTCTAATTTTCTGACCGTCTTTTCACCAATACCTCTGACTTGTTCAATATCGTTCATGTTCTCAAATCTCTTGTTTTTCCTATACTCCGCAATTGCACCTGTCCTCCCCGGCCCAATCGTCGGCAATTCCGCAAGTTCATATTCGCTCGCCGTATTAGGATTTAATTTGCAGTCAATTGGTGCAAGCGATGATTCATTTAAATTCACCAGGATTGGTGCCGCAAAGAAAACACACAAAACAATCCCCGCAAAAAAAAACGTCTTCCCCGCTCCCATTTCCCGCCGATTGTCTTTCCGTTCATCCATAACACTTCTCTATTAGCCCTCGGTGGAGTTTACCCTCGCGAATGCGGGGGCCGGGGGTTTACATCCTGTCGCCCAAATCATTTCATATTATTCTATTACGTCTTCTGCAGAATCTGCCGTTGCAGTTTCGCAAGCGCCATAAAAGCTTTCTTCGGCTCAAGTCCATCCGTCAACAGTCCCGCACCGCTTATCGCCTTTTCATCGCTGTCAGCAAGTGCCGAGCACGTTATCGTATTAATGAAAGGTTTGCTGAACGCGATTTTGCAAAACTCTTCAAACCATTTCGACTGCACCGCCTCATCCCATGGTTTATGCCAGAAACCGGCCGTATTTTCCGCCTGTTTGTCTGCCTTATTACTATCCGGCACAGAAAACGAAGTGATATGTATCTGTTTCGGCAGCGTCATAAATCTGTCCAGCATCGCCGATACCTGCATCATATCCCGCACATGCATTCCCGGCTCATTTTTCCCAAACAAAACCTGCACACCCAGCGCATCATAACTAATCCCCGCCTGCGTCACCATATCGATATAGACCAGCGGCGGTATCGTATCCGAATCATAAGCATAATATTCACCCCACGGATAAATAATATCGATCATTTTTACGCTTCGATTATCCGCTTCCCGCGCCGCAAGACAAGCCGTCCGCGTAATTTCAAGAATCCGCTCGAAGCTGAACTTGAAAACATTCTGCGCATTAAGCCCGCTTATCACCTTCCACATATGAACATATTTTGCGTATCGAGTTACAACCTTTGAAACAAATTCATAACTCGCCTCGCGAATCGTTTCGAACTCATGCTTGCCCTTCATCCACGCCGGCAAACTCTCTGGCGAAAAATTAAGAAGCGGCCCCGCGCAAAGCAGCAGCCTTTTCCTCCCTAATATATTCATACTCTGGTCAAGTTCCGTAAAATCGTATTGACCTTTTTCCTTTTCGATTTTCGCCCAGCTTATCGGCAGCGATACGTGCGCAAAAAGTTCGAACGCACCTTTAAGATAATTCTTATCGCTCAGTTTATCAGGATCAATTTTACATCCCAGGCTCGACCTCGCAAAACCTCTGCTCCGAAGCCGCGCCTCGAAAAGCACACTCGCGTATTTGCTCGCAAGCTGTTCTGCATAAAGCAATGCCTTAGTCAAACATTTGTCCGCGATTAAAGACGCCTTCGCAGGCTCATTTATATTTTCCAGCATCTCGATAAAAAGTTTCTGAAGTTCTTCAGCCTTACTCGTCAACTCATTGGTCTGTTCGAATATCGCCCAATCCTCGCGCTTCGTCGCGATTTCCATCAGCTTGCCGCGCACGATTTCAACGTTCAGAATATAAGGCTGCTGCCTCTCCGGCAAACGCGTCGTATAAAGCATCACGTTCCCGAACCCCTCCACCGGCCAAAGCAGACTTACCCCCGCCGGCTCAGACCCACGCGTCTTGCAGTCAATTACCCCATCAGCAAATGTGATATATTTCGAACTTCGAAAAGGTATCCTGTCCGCGCCGAACAGCGTAACGCCTACAGGAACGAAATCTTTCGCAATTTTGCCGTCTTTGAATACCTGAAATTTCACAATTTTACCTTAATATAAGTATAAAACCGCGATTTTAGCAAAAAACCCCATAATTGCAATTATTCTTTAAAACAAAAAAAGGAGATTGGATATGATGTAACTTAGTGTGTAAATTATTGATAACAAAGCCCAATGCCGTTAAAATTTTCAATCTGCAATTTTAAATCTTCAATTAGTTAAGCGGTATTCCCGCCATCAGCTCTGAATCATAAGCGAATCGTGACGTTTCCTCTTCAGGTAAAAACTTTTCCGCAAGCATCGCTATTTGACTCAATACTATTTCCGAAAAATCGCTGTAAGCCGCCATTTTATCCGATGAATAATTCGGCACAAGCAGAATAGAATAGCCCACATCATCAATAGAAGCCCCTGCAACAAAATAGTTGCCCATTTCAGTTGTCAACGGCTCGCACCCGTCATCGATTTTTTTGCAAATCTCATCGAGCATCTGCGGGTCGGAAAAAACTTCCTCGAATATATCGATTTTGCTCGATACATAGCAGCCCTCTCGGTCAACGACTGCCAGTATGATTTCACTCTCCTCGAAACTTTCCATTACTACGCGTGCGATTCTATCGATTACCATTTTTACTTTCCTTGTAATTTCTGATAGTTATTTCATCGTCACTTATGGCTCTCCTTATTAGAAAATATGAATGACCGCAAAAAATTTGTATTATAGGACTAACAGTAAAAGCCCTGCCGCAATTCCGCATTTCCCCTATCAGCAATTCACCTAACAGTTTTTAAAATAAATCGGTGAAACCATTTGGAGGTGAAATTTATGAAAAATTTAAATCTTTTAGCTGTTGTAATATTATTAAGCGTTTTGTACCTTGTTTTCGCACAGGAGCGAATCCCGCACGATATGAACGCCTCCGAAACACCTGATTGCGTCGGCGGCAACACACTCGCCGGCCGAATGGCAAATTACTGTCCGTTTCGAGTTGCGATGGCTGAATCTGAGTTGCAGAACCAGATTGTAACAAACACCGATGGCGGAATAATCGTCCTCGCAGGCAGCAGACTATTGAAGTACGACAGGGATTTGAATTTACTTCGCAAAGTGGAATTGGACGTTGACATCAACGAACGCCTGCGAACGATTCGTGAAAACGATATTAGAATGTCCGAACTCCTCCGCTTCCTTTGGTGGTAAATAATTCTCGACATACAAATCATCCGAGAGTATTAAACCACAAGCCCCCAACTTCATGTTGGGGGTTCGTTTCCTGCATATATAATGCGTAAGTTTACCCGTAAATGTCATTGCAAGGCCGCAGCCGAAGCAATCTCAATTTCTCTGCCGCCCAAAACATTCGCAACTTGTTTAGTCAATTATGATTTTTGAAGAAATCTTACCGGGGTTAATTCCCGCCATCGTTTCGTTTAGCCCCGTCATCTTAGATTTGCCGCAAGGCAAAGCTGATGATGGGTTTTGCTATTACCGCCCAAATCATTAAAAACTCATCAGAGCCGCGATGATTTTTACTGCGTTAAATGCGTAAGTTTACCCCGTAACGTCATCTCTGAAAGCGTGTTGTCTGTCAATTTAATATTTTATTTTTTAATCACTTTTTTAAATTCTTATTTTTTCAATATTTATTGAAGGATTCGGCTTTGTTTTTCGCCGTAGTCCGCTTTCGCCGCCTTCACAAAAACAGGCGGTGAAAGAAAGGCGAAGCGAAAAACTTCTCGCCGG
>Ga0209417_1000608_pt1 | contig 80551 bp, 86 predicted proteins | sample RifGroF2_FD_184002 | JGI IMG/M metagenome (GOLD analysis project Ga0209417, IMG submission 184002) | Groundwater microbial communities from Rifle, Colorado, USA - Groundwater F2 (SPAdes) (version 2) | ecosystem: Environmental > Aquatic > Deep subsurface > Groundwater | place: Rifle, Colorado... | reverse complement strand
ATAGATTTTTTGAAAACATTTATCACCTAAGAAATACAGTTAATGATGCTCTTCATAATCTTTTATACGACTGCCTTACAATAAAATCTATTTGTGGAACATACTAATTACTTTCTTGGATCAGTAGTCCAAAAAGAAAAGAAATGAACATGCGTAAAAGCCTGATTAGACAGATTCCTACGTCACGCCCTACGGGCGTTCCTCGGAATGACGAATGCAGGCTAATTATTTAGCTTACCCTTAAGTATACCAGCACACGCGAATGCACCAGTTGTCAGGAAAAGAGTAACTACGGCTGAAGTTGGCAAAATTAATAATTGTTTTCCTATAAGATCTGTCGTAAAAACTTTATCGTAGTGAACGTATAAATGCTCCACTACATAAAACGCTCGCTTTACATCTAGCAGTAAATTAACAATTGTAAAAAGCAATGATGCTTTAAAACAAATTATTAAAGGAATAGGTTTTTTACTGAAATTTTGATAGATAATTGCTGAAATAAAAGCCGCTGCGCCTGTAAAGGGAAACGTTATCATAAGTAAATCAATATTTGTAAGTCTTATGGTTGTTTTCAAAATGAAAAGTATCAAAAATGTTATTAATGTTAAAAAGATAGATTTTTTAAGCATTTATCAACTTACTTTACAATAAGAATGGAATGCCTTTTGTTTAGGTAAGGCAAATGTTTTTCCGTAATTATTTCGCCGGGAATCAATACCGGTATACCTGGTGGGCATACAGCAATTACCTCGGCACAAACTTTGCCTATACTCTCTTCAAGGCTTACTTCTTCCTTTTCTGCGATGTATGCAGCTCTAGGAGTGCAGGCCATTGCCGGTATGTGGAAAGGCATAGATTTTGTTTTTTCTAAATATGTAATGTCGGAATAGTTACTCTGGGCAATACTTTCAAGGCATTCGCAGAAATAACGCATTTCTTGCGCTGTATTGCCAACATTACAAAGAGCAAGAATTCCCTGATCTGTTGCAGCTTCTATTTCAATATTATATTCAATTTCCAGTATACTCTGGAGTCTTTTACCGCTTAATCCGTCAATTTTAAGGTATATTTTAGTAGGATCCACGCTTTCTGATAAACATTTGACTCCTTCAACCCGGCTTAAATATTCCCTTGTTGATTCAGTATTTTTTATGGCAGCGTCAAGTCTTTGCATTCCGTATTCAGAGGAGAGGTAGGCTCTAGCTGCATCAAGGCTGGCAATAAGCATATAAGACGGGCTTGTTGACTGAAGCATACTAAGGTTTGTTTCAATCTCTTCAATGTTAATCCTGCTGTTTTTTCCTATGTGAAGCACAGAACTCTGTGAGAAGCTGCCGCCTGTTTTGTGGAGTGAGTGCACAACCGCATCAGCCCCGCACTCAAGTGCAGGCTGCGGTAGCTGGTCGCTGAATTTCCATAGGCAACCGTGTGCTTCGTCTACTATAAACAAAACATTACGCTTTTTACAGATTTCAGCTATTTTTGTTATATCGCTCACAACACCTTCATACGTTGGGTTTGTAATCCAAACTGCTGATACATCATTGTTTTCATCAAGGAGTCTTTCTATTTCAGCAGGGTTAACAGCGCCCCAGATACCCCAATTATCGAGTTGTTCAGGAATAACCCAGATTGGGTTTGCGCCTGTAAGGGTAATTCCACTGATAACCGAGCGGTGACAATTTCTTCCTATGATAACTTTTTTGCCTTCTTTTGCTACAGTAAGCGCGAGGGCAAGATTGCCAACTGTAGAGCCGTTTATTAAAAAGAATGAATGCTGCGCTTCGAACAGCTCAGCCATCAATTCCTGAGCTTCTGCAACAGGACCTTCCGCAGGATAAAGCTTACCCAGTCCGCTGAATTCATCAGTTGTATCTAAATTAACAATATTTTCGCCAATTATATCTTTAAATTTCGGCAAAACACCTTCACCCCTAGCGTGACCCGGAATATGCAACGGCACAGAAGGATTGTCCGCATACTTCTTAAGGGCGTCCAGCACGGGGGTTTTTATGCCAACCAGATTTTTTAATGTTTTGTCCGCAAATTTTACCATAGTAGTAATTTTATACTTCATTAATTTAATGAATGCAAGCAAATTTTTTGTGTATTTTTACATAACTTTTTAGTTTATAAACCTGCTCAAACACAACATTAAAAAAGCATTAAATTGTCAGTATTTATAACAATTTTATATACCCTTTCGTTTTTATATACATAATACATATTTATAGCTAATATTTATCATTTAGATAATGGGGGCGGATATATGTCAAAAATTAAATCTTTAATGAAAGAATTAAACCTCACTGAAGAACAAATTGAGCTAACAACCAGGAAAATCGAAGATGTCTGCCGGAACTACGAAACAAAACCGAGCAGACATTTTGCTTTCAGGATGGTTGGCAACGGCAACGGCAATGGAAACGGTAATAACTAAGAATAAATTTACGAGTTTATAAAAGAAGGAGAAAAGAAGATGTTAAAACTAAACGCTAACGGTGGCCCACAAGAAGACGCATATATGAAGATCAAACAACAAAGACAGGAATTATCATTAAAAATCTTACTTAACAATTTAACATCAGATTACAAATCAGCAGGAACAGCGCCGCAACAGGATTCTATCAGATCACAAATCGAAAGATTAATGTCTTCAATGGGTGAAGGTAAATCTTTTTCAGACGTAACAGGCCAGGATCAAAGTATATTTAATAAAAATCAAGCCCCAACCGCTCAACAAACAGCAGCAAATACATTTAATAAGCCAGCAACAAATACAGCAACTCAAACAAATAAAACCGCAAATGCAGATGTAACCGCTAAAACAGATACAACTGCAAAAACAGGCGGAGTAACTAAAACAGGCGTAACATCTACAGAGAGAGTAGTTGGCACACATGGGAGTCATGACGCTATTACTGATCTACAACAGGAACTCTCAGCAGAAGATAAAGAGTATGCCATGAAACTTAATGGTGGAGATGATAAACTAGGCGATAGAAGCGAAAATGAAGTTCTTAATACCGGCATGATTCTCTATGATCTAGCAGAGGATTTAGGTGTTGCGAACTGTGCTGAAAAAGACTGGTTTGAGGCAGCATCTTCAGGCGAAAATAAAGATAAAATAACTATGTATAGGGATACAAATCAGAATGGACAGATAGATGACTCTGATAAACTTATTGATGGTGATAATAGTGAACTAAGAGATGGTAAATATCTTGACAAAGATTTACTAATGCAAGTAGATTCCGAAAGATACGGCCAGGTTGTAATAAGTTCCGGCGGTGACGGAAACATGAATGGTGCTGATGACAGAATTATTTCAATGGGCGGTCAAGCAGCAAGCAAAAGCATAGAGGGCGGTTTAAAAGATGCAACTGCACCAAAAGATAATACTGCCACAACAACTGAAAAAGCAACAGAAACCAAAACCGCAACCCCTAAAGCAGCAGAAGAAGCTAAGGCTGTAACCAACGCTCCACAGGTAGCACAAAAGGCAGAAGCCAACCCTGTATTAGGAAAATTGGTGGATCAGGTACAGGATCCTGTAAGCCTCAGTGATTCCAACATAAAAGATCTCATAGCAGCAATTATGCTTCTGATAAACCAGAACGCAGCATAGAAATTACGGTTAACTACAAAAAAAGAACCCTGTATCAGGGTTCTTTTTTTGTAGTTATTAAAGAGTAGTTGAATTATTAAAAAAATATTAATTATAAAAATTTTCTTAATATTTATAGCAATTATATATACTCTTTCGTTTTTATATACATATATATATTTACAGCTAGTTAATCCATTGAAAAACGGAGGCATAACGTATGTCGAAGATAAGGTGTTTAATGAAAGAATTAAATCTCACTGACGAACAAATAGAAATAACAACGAAGAAAATTGAAGATGTCTGCCGGAACTACGAAACGAAACCAAGCAGACATTTCGCTTTTAAGATGACCGGCAATGGCAACGGAAACGGCAACGGCAATAACTAGAAATAAATCTAAGAGTTTATAGAATAGAAAAAAGGAGAAAAGAAGATGCTAAAACTAAACGCTAACGGTGGCCCACAAGAAGACGCATACATGAACATCAAACAACAGAGGCAGGAATTAGCATTAAGAATTTTACTTAACAATTTAACATCAGATTACAAATCAGCAGGAACAGCGCCGCAGCAAGATTCTATAAAATCACAAATTGAAAGATTGCTATCATCAATGGGCGATGGTAAATCTTTATCCGACGTAACCGGCCAGGATCAAAGTATATTTAATAAAAATCAAGCCCCAACAGCACAACAAATAGCTGGACAGGCATTAAATAAACCTGCTGCAACCGCAGCACCTAAAGCAGACGCAGCACCTAAAACAGGTGGAGGCTCTGGATCAAGCAGCATTAACCATGCCCCTATTGCTGAACTGGAGCAGGCACTCTCTGGAGAAGACCTTGAATGGGCCAAAAAAATCAATGGTGGAGATGATAAATTAGGTTATAGAAGTGAAAATGAAGTTCTTAATACCGGCCTTATTCTTTATGATCTAAAAGATGAATTTGGAATGGATGGCATTAGTGAAGCTGATTGGTTTAAAGACGGAGCAAATAGTGACAAAATAAATTGGTATGATGATACTAACGGAAATGGACAGATAGATGACGGTGATAAAAATATTGATGGTGATACCAGTTACCTAACTCCAGGTGGAAAATATATTGATCCGAGCAAAGCAAGTTTCCTAATGGAAGTAGAGTCTGAACAATACGGCAAAGTTGTAATAAGTGTCGGCGGTGACGGAAACCTGAACGGCGCTGATGACGCAATCATGTCAATGGGCGGTGCAACAGCAGCTAAAAGCGCAGAAAGCGGTTTAAAAGATGTAGCCGCAGCAAAAGATACTGCTCTTCCATTAAATGAAAGTGGAAATGTTAAATTTGAAGTTTCAGCATGTCCTATATGTAAAGGCGCAGGATGCCCGGCATGTACAGGTCAGGGTGTAACTCCTAAAGAATATGACCAGATGCTTGCCGAAAAGAACGGAACCCCTGCAAAAACAACAGCAGCTCAAAAAGACACAGCAGCTCCTAAAGCAGCAGCAACAGAAGCAAAAGCAATAGCTAAAGCCCCAAAAGTAGCACAATTAGCTGAATCAAACCCTGTATTGGGGAAAATGGTAGACCAGGTAGAGGATCCTCATAGCCTGAGTGATTCAAACATAAAAGACCTCATAGCAGCAATTATGCTTCTGATCAACAGCCATAAAGCAGCATAGAGCTAACTCTATTACAATAAGGAAGAGCTCTCAATTGAGAGCTCTTCCTTATAACTTATATTAAGAAAATATAAAACCGTTAAATTCTTAGCAATTTTTATTAGTTTCTTTTTTTTATAATAATATATACAAAATATATATTCATTCAGGAGAATATAATGAATCATAATCAATTCTACAATCAGCACTTATTTAATGATATTTCTGACAGTACAGGAGATGGAATAAGAAGAAAAAATAAGTTAAAAGAAGCAAACCTTATGAATTTGGCGGTTAATTTCAGCGATCCCGCCGTCCTTGCAAAAATTAGGGAAGTTTTTACAAACCTTTCTCCTGAAGAAATGCTGGAATTAAAAGATCATCTTGATAGCAAAGGTTATTTAAAAAAGGCAAATTCTAATAATAATTCCCAGAAAATAATAGGGAAAATTGCACAAATTGCATTAACATCTACTCCGGAAAATGAAAAGTTAAAAAAAATAAAAGAACGATACAACAAAAATCTTACTAAAATAGATAAAATCAAAGGAGTAATGACAAAGATCCATGACGAGAGGGAATTAAATAAATTATATTTTATGCTGGAAAAGCTAAATGAAGAAAATATAAAACTTTTTCAATTCATAGATAAAGTAAGAGAAGAAACATTAGCCAAATAAGAAAAATTTGCTAATATAATAAATATGGATGCATTAATTCTATTACCACCGCAATGGACAGCATTAAGCCCTTACTATGCAATGCCTATTCTATGTGCTGAAATCAAAGCTGCCGGGTATAGCTGTCTTTTAAAAGATTTAAATATAGAATTTTATAATAAGATTCTCTCACCTGAATACCTATCCTGGTGCAAAATTGCTACTCAAAAGCGATTAGAATCCCTGGAAATTGAATTTATTAAAAAATTATCCGAGATGGGAGCAGAAGCATATTCAGAAGAAAATGTGTATCAGGAAATAGAAGCCTGTGTCAACAAATATGAAATGTACTGGGATTCAGTTATACAAAATATTAATAAGGCAAAACAGACCTTAAAAAACGAGGAGAGTTTTTATAATCCTGATAACCTTGCATGGGCGTTCAATATTATTATGAAGGCTCTAGATATAGCAAGCCTGCCGTACTATCCGTCAAAAATTATGCTTATGGACTTCAAGAATAGAAATCATAAGTTAACGCTGGAATCCACAGTAGAAGCAATAAATAACAAAGAAGAAAACCCTTTTTATGAATTTTATGAAATGGTGCTTCCTTCAATTCAGGAACAAAATCCAAAAATGATCGGGATATCAATCAATGCTTTTTCACAAGTGGTAAGCGGGTTATGCCTGGCAGGTATGCTTAAAGAAACAATGCCGGAGACTCATATATCCCTCGGCGGAAACTTTTTCACCAGAGTAGTGGATACTATTGTCCAAAAACCTGAATTTTTCGAACAGTTTTGCCACTCCCTTACTTATGAAGAAGGCGAAATCCCGATGGTAGAGCTAACGAGAGCAGTAGTTGAAAAAGGCAGTCTGGCGAATGTGCCTAACTTGCTTTATCTTGAAAACGGAAAAGTTATAAAAAATGAAAAATGCGAGCCTAAAAAACTGAATGAAATAGCAATTCCTGATTTTAGCGGTTTTGATCTTAATTCTTATTTATCCCCGGAAATAGTTATGCCCATTCAGGCCTCAAGAGGCTGTTACTGGGGCAAATGCACCTTCTGCGACCACGATTACGGAGTCAGGTATAACCTTAAAACTCCTGAAAAACTGGTTTTAGAACTTAAATCATTAAAAGAAAAGTATAATATCAGGCATTTTGAGTTTATTGACGAATCAATTTCACCTTCATATTTAAGGAAAATGAGTGAAAAAATTCTTGAGAAAAACCTTGATGTAAGGTGGTTTATTTATTCAAGAACCGAAAATGGCTATAGTCAGGAGCTTATGGATCTAGCTTTTAAAGCAGGATGCAGAATGATTATGTGGGGGATAGAAAGCGGCTCTCCACGTATTATGGAACTTATTAACAAGGGTATTAACCTGGAAGAAAGATTTGAGCCTTTGAAAATGGCTAATAAGGCGGGGATATGGAATTTCAGCTTTACATTCTTTGGTTTCCCTACGGAAACCTCGACAGAGGCATTGCAAACCATAAATATGATTATAGACAATAAAGATATAATAAATTCATACGGAATGAGTCTTTTTACCCTTGGCAAACACACAAAACTAAGGCAAGAGCCGGAGAAATTCGGAATTGTTAATATAAGGGAAGTAGAAGAAGACCTTTCAATACAACTTAATTATGAATTAACACAGGGAATGACGCGGGAACAAGTTAGAAAAGCGGCAGAATTATGCAATGAAATAAGCGACAAAGTTTATCACGCGCCTTTATGGTTCTCTATTGGCTTTAGAGAGTTTTTATACCTTTACCTTGATAAATATGGTCTTGATTATGTAAAGGAATACTCATATTTGGACCCTGAGAAGGCCGAAAAGTACAAAAAAAAATAATTAAAGCCGAGAATTAACACATCACTTTTGTTGCCCCTTTAAAAGCAGGCGCAGGACACATTTTTTTGTTTTCATTTCAGGTTAACTTTGACGTATAAGTTAATTTTTAAGGGGGAAACTGGCCGCTGCGCAGCCAGTTTCCCCCTTAAAAAAACTACTTTAACGCCAAGGCAAACTTTCATTCAAAAACAATAATTGAGTACCTACGCCACTTTTAAAAGTCATATATGGCAACTGTAGTAATAGTACCTAAGTTTCCGGCGTTAGCCGGCGAAGCAATCCATCATCCAGCAAACATTTGGATGGATTGCTTCGCCGAACTCTACGGGTTCTCCTCGCAATGACAAAATTCAACTCTTAAAAATTGCCATTTTCACCACGATCATTAATATACATTATACAGTTGATGCCATCCGAGTTTAAAAAGAATATCCTTATCTAGTGTGGGGATAAAGTGTTTAAGGCTCGGTAGGTATGGGAAACACAAATACGCCAATGTCTCTTAATCACTGTTTTCAATACTATGAAGACAGCTTTCATCCTGCTGTCGCCAAAGCAAATAAGGATTTCACAGGAGTTGACTTCAATGTCAGCCTTGTGAGCGCCTCTTATGACCCTGCGGGTTTCTGGAGAGACAATGATTACTTTGTTACCCAGATCCATTTTACCAATGAATTCTTCCTTGTCCTGAAAATTTCGAACATTGCAGCTGATTTAATACTTATGGAGGCGCTAGGAAAAAGACACAGAGAAACAGAATATTTAAAACTGAAAAATATAACCGAACTTGAAGCTAGAATACTTACAAGCTATAACGAGTTTATCTACAAGCATTTAAGCGAACTATTCCTGAATAAAAAGGAAATTAACAGCATTCTTCATACTTTAAAAAATGAAAAAACCGTGTATTTAACGTTTTACGTAGGTGGAAACAATGAACACGAAGCTGGCAGGATAATACTCTCTTTCCCCGAATTTGTAATCAGGAAAATCAAGCCTGTATCCTTACCAGAGGAACTTATAAACTATGAATTTTTTAAAAAAAGCGTAGTTGAAACAGACATTTTAATCGGCAAAACAAGGGTCTCACTTGATGATATACAGAGCCTGGAACTTGAAGACATAATCATACTTGAAGATAGTAACCTCTATAGGATGTATTTAAAGGAATATCAGGACGTAAACATAAATTTAAACCCCAGTCACAGCCTTGTAGTAGACTTTGAAGAAGAAGAAAATGGAGATGATGATACTGTGAGTGAAGTTAGAAACAGGAACATAAACATTTGGGACAGCCTGGAAGTAGACGTATACGCAAGTTTTGAAAAAGTTAAAATGAAGCTCGGCGAATTACGGGAAATAACAGAGGGGCTTGTTGTTGATGTAGCGTCAATTGCTGACAATAAAGTGTTTATTGAAGTGGAAAACAGACGGCTTGCTGTTGGAGAGCTGGTTATTATCGGCGATAAATACGGAGTGAAGATAACTGAGATCTGTAAAGAAGCAAAATCCCGTGAGGTTGAGAAATTGGAAGAAGAAGCAATCGAAAAGCAGGAAGAATTAAGCCACAATACACATTATGAAGAAGACCAGGCTGACGAGGATGACGAAGATATGGAGATCAGCGAAGATATCGAAGATTCTGATTTTGAAATTGATGAAGGCAATGAAGAAGAGGATGAAGACTAATTATGAGCAGCTATATAACAGCTTTTTCAGTTTATACACTGGCTTTAATAGGAATAATTTTTGTAGGCCTTATAGTGGTTAAAAAAACCTTGATGTTAAATCCCGAAAAAAACAAAAATAATTTCTTAAAAGTGGAGACCAGTCTTACTATTGAACCGAGAAAAACGCTACATGTCATTAAAGCAGGAAAAGAGAAGTTTTTGATATCTTCATCAGGCGAAGGCTGCTACTTTATGACAAAACTAGAGGACAGGCCGACTCCTCGTAAAGACGATTTAGATGTAATACAGGAATATTTTAGCTATGGAAGAAATAATTAAGAATCTTAATCCAAGTCTGCAACTGCTTGTTTTACTGGCGTCCCTAACATTTTTGCCGCTGGCTTTTATCACTATGACAAGCTTTCTAAGGTTTATAATTGTTTTTTCCATTTTAAAAACAGCGCTGGGTACGCAACAGGTGCCGCCAGGAATGGTAATTATAGGCCTTTCTATCATTTTAACAATGTACACTATGTCGCCTGTGTTTTCTGATATGTACGAGGCGGGGCATAAGCCCTACAAACAGAGTGGTTCTCTTGTACTTGCAATGAAAGAAGGCGTAGAACCTCTCAAAATGTTTATGATGAAACAGACAAGGCAGCAAGATGTTGCGTTTTTTGTGGAAACATTAAGGAAAAAAGCGCCTGAAACTCCTGCTGATATTGGTTTATTTGAAGTTGCGCCAGCTTATATTATGAGTGAGCTAAAGACATCGTTTGAAATAGGGTTCATAATTTTTATTCCCTTTATTGTTATTGACCTTATTGTTGCTAACGTTCTCCTTGCACTTGGTATGTTTATGTTATCGCCAACAATTATTTCCCTTCCCTTTAAGCTGCTGATATTTATTGCGGTGGATGGCTGGGGATTGATTGTTAATGGTCTTGTACAGAGTTTTAATTAGGAAGGTTGTATGGATTTATTACTTGAACATTTAGGAAAAGGCTTGCTCGTGATGCTGCTGATATCCATGCCTGCTGTTCTGATTGCCGCTGCCATTGGTCTTGTCGTAGGTATACTTCAGGCGGTCACACAGGTACAAGAGCAGACGATTGCAGCAGCTCCCAAGATACTGGGAGTATTCCTGGTAATTATGCTTATGGGCCCATTTTCTATGCAAACTCTTATGGATTATGTTCACACATCTGCAAATATAGCTTTTGGAATAGTTCCACGTGATGAGGAAACAGTATTATCCGGCAGTGATTTTTATATTCAAAAGAAAAAAATGGAAGATAAAGAATACGTAAAAGAAGCTCCCAGCGTGCAGGAAATAATGAAGAGAGCCGGAAAGGTGCCTTATGTTGAAAGAAAGACTAATTAGTATCATTGCGCTATTGTTGATTTGCGCTTCGCCAGCCTATGCCATTGACGAAATCAATAAAAAACTTGAATTAAAGGAAAATTTTTCCCACCTTCTTACCTTTGATGAGAAAATTATCCGCTATAAAGCAGGTAATGACAGTGCTTTTAATATAGAAATAATGCCGGACATCTATAATACTCGACATGAAATGCTTATAAAACCTCTGGTAAAAATAAACACAAACCTGTTAGTTTGGACAGAGTCCAGGGTTTACAACTTTGACATTAAGGTTAAAGGTATAAATAAAGGGTATGAAAGGATTGATTACTTTGAAATTGACTTACCACCGGGGCTTAATTAAATACTGAAATTTAATCTCTTTAAAAATTGATAATTGATGTTATAATAGTATCAAAAGGGCGAGGATGCCCCGCAAAGACATCCTCTTTAAAAGCCCCTAATTAAATGAGGTAAAAGGACTTAGTATTTCTACTAGGTCTTTTTTGCCTATTATGAGGAGAATTATAATAACAAGCATCATTAATTCTCGCTCACTCAAAGCAAATTTAACCTTCATTCAGCATCACCTCCTTTCTCTGACTATTCCACGTTTAGAGCGTGTCCAGAGGGGAAATGATTCAGGGCTTACCCCGTTTATTAGAGCAATTTTAACATAAATAATAAGAAAAGCTCTAGAAATCCTAATATAAATTATTTCTTTAAGAATTTAACTAAGGTATCTTCTCCGTCTTTTGAGTTTGGGGGTAAAAGTGGTATATAATCCTTAATTATTCTGCCTAAAATTTTATCTGCTCTATCATACTTTTGAGCTTGTTCATTACAGCTTGCAGCTTGTTCTCCAAGATTTTCATCTCCAGTTAGTTCTTGAGCTTCGATTCTAAGCTTATTAGCTTTTCTTTCAAAATCACTAGCTTGTATTTCAAGATCAACAGCTTTACGAACCGTTTCTTCATACTCGATAGCTTCAGCTTTTAATTCTTCTGCTTTGTCTCTACTTCTTAAACTGTGTATTTTAATATCATGAAGTGTGCTACCCAAGAACATGCGGAAATCTTCTTGTTTTTCTGGTCCTGACGCGTTCGGATTATCCTTATCTTCACGTTTATTATATCTTCTTATGGTTCTATCAATCTCTTCCCGAAGCTCTTCTTCTTCTATCGGGTGAATAGGTCCATGATCTAAAATATTAGCAATATTTCCAAATCTTACCTGCTGTTTTCCGCGGTTTTCTAAACTACGATTTTGTTGGATTGGGTTGAATCTAACCGTATTTAATGAAATCATTTTTATCCCTTCCTTTTTCAATTAATCTATACATCCGGTTAAACGTCCCTCAAAAAAAAAGTTAATAAAACTTACTCCCCTCCGTTACAATTTGTTACAGGTTTTTACCCTGAACAAATGATGGAAAAAACCGCATAAAACATTATTATTCAGGTTATGGATCAAATTTTTGAAGCATTAAGCAAAATACCGAATTTCGAAAACTATTTATATGCAGGACTATTGCTATTCGCGCGTTTTACAGGATTTATTCTGGCAGCGCCGGTGTTTAACCGTAAAGACGTGCCTCACCTTCTTAAAATCGGCCTTATTTTTATATTAACCTTAACTTTTTTACCTTACTTTAAAGACACCCATGCTCCTGCAGAAACCTCGTTTATGCTTGCTATTGCACTAAACTTTATTTTCGGAATGCTTATTGGGTTTATTGCGGCAGTTATATTTGAAACAATTGTGGCTGCCGGGGAAATGGTAAATATGCAGATGGGTATGCAATCATCAATGATGTTCGACCCCAGTGCAGGAATACAAATGGGCGTCATGGGGCGCTTTTTTATGTATCTTGGAACGGTCATATTCATACACATAGGCGGGTTATTCTGGATGTTTTTGGCTTTCCAGAGAGGATTTGAAGTATTCCCCCTTTATGGCACCTCTATACCCTTGAAAGAAATAGTTAATCTTGATTATATGATATTTTTGACAGGCAATGTGTTGTTTATTGGGTTGCAATTATCAGCTCCTGTCGTTATAACAACGCTTTGCCAGGATTTAATCCTTGGGATAATTTCAAAAGTAGCACCTCAGATCAACGTATTTCAGCTCAGCTTCCTGTTTAAGCCACTGGTCGGCACCCTCATAATGCTGATAATCCTGCCTCTTTTATCCAATGCGATTATTGATTATTTCCACTACTACTCGAAGATTTTCTAGCTTTTATAAATTTGTTATAAAATATATGTATGACTAAAATTATACCTATCCGACATTGTGATATAAAAAAAATTATAAAAATGATTGAATACGTCTCTCCTGGCTTATCACCAGGAATGATCGGCGATAAAATTTTTATTCCTTCACCATTTAATATTTTCCATCAACTGCTGCCTTTAAACGTAGCATTCCTTCAGGAATGCTACGTAGCTGTAGAAAACAACGAGCCCCTGGGCCTAATAAGCCTTGCCCCAGACGGGCATACAAAAACCCGATGGAAAATAAACAGATTAGTACTTGGAATGAACGCTTATGACGTGGGAAAACAGCTTATTGACTATGTTGTAAACAAGTACGGCGGCGCCGGGGTAGAAGTATTTCTTGCTGTGATAGATGAGAATTACACAGAAGCCATTTCATTGTTTAAAAATGCCTGCTCTTTCAGAAGTTCCTCTAAAATAAACATCTGGGAATATGATGGCAGTTATCTTTCCAATAATGACACTATGCCTGATTACCTGAGAAAAGTTGATAAAACCGATGCCCAAAAGCTTTATGATCTGGATTCAGAAGCTATACTCCCACAATTCAGGACTTCCTTAATAAAAACACCAGCGGATTTTAATTTTGGCACGAAGAATAAGATCCTGAACAGGGTAAAAGGTTATAAAACATATAAATATGTACTTGATAACCCATCCAACAACAGATTGGAGGGACTGGTTTCCATATTTACAGCAGATAACACTAATTTCTGGGCGGATATAACCCTATCGCTGGCGTATAAAGAGTATTATGAAAACCTTGTGAATTTTGCATTTAATATAGTAAAATCCCAGAATAAGGATGCAAGGTTGTATATAGGAATAAAAGACTATCAACAGACAGGAAAATTTATGGCTGAAGTACTTGCAAGTCATAATTTCAAGCTATGCGGGAATTTTCAAATGCTTGTAAAGGATTATTGGCGACCAGCAGGGTTATTTATTGAAAGGAAAGTTCCTACCATTATTTTCCCGGATATGACAAGCCCGGCCTGCAACATAATAAGGTTTATAATTGAGTCATGAATGAAACTAAAAAAATACGTTTTAGACTTGGAGTGGTTTTTGCATTAACCACTGTTTATATGCTGGCAGAGTTTATTGGTGGGATTATTACGAACAGCCTTGCACTTTTAGCTGATGCAGGGCATATGCTAGGGGATATTACGGCACTGGGAATGTCGTTTTTTGCTACATGGATTGTACTTAGGCCCGCGTGTCCAGAGAAAACATTTGGCTATTACCGAACGGAAATACTCGTAGCCATGACCAACGGCATGCTTTTAATCGGGGTTGCTGTATTTATAATTCATGAAGCCATAGGCAGATTCTATTCGCCGCGAGAAGTCATGGCACCTCTTATGATAATAATTGCTTCAGGCGGATTAATAATCAACTTAATAGGAATGGTGGTTTTACGCTCATCCATCAAACACAATTTAACTGTAAAAGGAGCATTTTTACACATTATTGGGGATACTCTTGGCTCAGTTGGAGCAATAAGTGCTGGTTTTATAATTTATTTTTTCAAATTCTACTATGCAGACCTTATTATTAGCTTTATTATCGCTATTTTAATTACTATAAGTGCTATAAATCTTGTTAAGGAATCTACAAACATCCTTCTTGAAGGAACTCCAAAGCACATAGATATTAATGAAATTAAAGACACGCTGTTAAGCTTTCCTGAAATAAAAAAGGTTCATGAGTTGCATGTTTGGAGCATTTCCTTACAAAGAGTAGCATTAAGCATTCATGTGGTAAGCGATCACCCTGAAAGCCAGGAAGTACTGTGCAAGGTTGACAAAACTTTAAGGGAAAGGTTTAATATACACCATCTTACGATTCAGGTAGAGCCGTCCGGGTTTCCTGAAAAACGCTGTGATTTTTAGGAGCATAACAATGAACATAAAAGACTTTTATAATGAATTTTTCATAATGGCAGGGCCATGTATTATTGAAAACGACGGCACAACCGCATTTAAAACAGCAGAAGCGTTAAAAAATATTACAAATGAACTTAAAATTCCATACATTTTTAAAGCCTCGTATGACAAGGCAAACAGAACCTCTCTTGATTCATACAGAGGGCCGGGGATAGACAAGGGGCTCGAAATTCTTGCAAAAATCAAGCAGGAATTTGATGTACCTATCGTCACAGACATACACCTGCCTGAAGAAGCCGCAAAAGCAGCAGAAGTTGCGGATATATTACAAATCCCGGCATTTTTATGCAGGCAGACAGACTTATTAGTTGCAGCAGCAAAGACAAACAGGATCATAAATATAAAAAAAGGACAGTTTTTAGCTCCACACCAAGTTGAGCAGGCAGCACAAAAAGTAAAAGCCAGCGGCAATAATAATATTTTAATTACTGATCGTGGAGTAAGCTTTGGGTATGGCAACCTGGTTTCTGATATGAGAGCAATACCTATAATTCAGGGGCTTGGCTATCCGGTGGTGTTTGATGCGACCCATAGTGTACAGCTTCCTGGAGGAGCAGGAAGTGTTTCTTCCGGCCAGAGAGAATTTGTTTCAACACTTGCAAAAGCAGCAACAGCCGCAGGAGCTAATGGATTATTTATGGAAGTCCATCCTGAACCTGAAAAAGCTCTAAGTGATGGCCCTAATATGCTCCCTGTGGATGAGGTATATGATCTATTAAAGGTATGTAGTGATATTTATTCATTAGTTAATAAACACAAATGTAAAAATTTCTAAACATTTTTCATAATATTTTGTTTCCTAACAATTCCCTAACATTTTTTATAATAAAATTACTCATGTAAATTTTATTAAACAGTGTCAATATATTTCTATTACATGTTTTATATTGATAGGTGACGGTATCTGGACTTAAGGGGAACGTGAACAAATGGTTGCCTGGATGGTTAATTTTAATAGGAAACTTACACAATGATGATAAGTCTTCCACAATTAGAAAACCCGAGGTCGAATAATCCGAGGTATAACAGCCCGAGAGGGAAAATTTACCAAACCTATATTCAAAATACCCATATAAATAAAAATGACGAACCCTTAAAAGATGCAGGAGGAACACACACACAAGTAACTTTTAAGGGTTCGCCGTTTAATCAGTTAAGAAACCTCAACAACTCGGAAATAAAAACCGTAGCAGATGCCTTAAAAGAAATAGGAAACTATCTTCGCCCTAAAATAAACGGCGGATTTGATGATGTTGCACAAAAATTAACCGACCTACTTGATAATAAAGACAAATTAATAAACCTGGGTATTAAAGAACAAGGACTTGATGAGGTAGACATTGAAAAGCCTGTAGGGAAATGCTTTAAAAAGGCTGTTATGGCCTTGCCTAAATGGTTAATAAACCTTCCTAAGCGATTTTTTGGTGATGATCAGGCAAAAGAAAAATTTAAAACCATAAGGAAAATTAAATCCCTAAAAAATAGCCTAACCGGCTACTTGCTTGAAATTAGGCAGCTTACAAGGAATTTTGACAAAGCGTTTGAAGGCAACACCCTTAAACAGGTTCTTAAAAATGGGGATAAGAAGGCTCTTGAAAAATTCCTAAAAGATAACAAACTAAATAAAAAGATATTAATAAAATCCAAGGAAAATCCAGATGGCCTTGTAACAATAGAAGACCTTAAAAAAGGGTTAAGCGGAAGTAATGCAGAAGAGTTTGTAGAAAACCTTAAAAAAGACTATATAGGTAACTCCATTAACGCCTGTGAAAGGAATAAATTAGGTGGTCACCTTCCAAAATTTAGTAACGACGGCGTACAGTTCGTTAGCAGAGCTGTTTCCGGGTTAACTACAGCATGGTTTATAGCAAATGACTTTCATAACTTGAAAATGTCAACTTCAGGCAATAAAGATGAAGCAAAAAAACAATGGAAAGAAAGGTTTTTCCAGTACTCTTCCCGTATAGGTTTATATGCGTATGTAGGCTACATTATTAACTCCACATTTGCGAGACATTCAAATAAATCCTTACCGCTTGCTGTAGCACTGGGCGCTTCAAGCGCTATAACTGCTGATATAGTAAGCAGGGCAGTAACCGGGGTTCCCCTGTACCCGAAAAAGCCAAAAGACATCAGTGATAAACCTTATGTAATTAAAGCCTCACCATTAAAACACAACCCTTACGCTTCTCCTTTAAAAACCTACAATGCTTTAAAAGAAAGGCATAAAACCAATGTTGCCTTTAGCGGTAACATATTACAGAAAAAAATACCTTTAAAAACATTGGAAAAAACATACACGACTCTGATGGAGCATGGTCCGGAGAGTTCCAAAGAAATTGCTAAACAAATGCTGGAAATAGCTGGAGAATTCACAGACAAAGTGAATAAAAACTCAAGTCTTGAACAAATCAAACAAGCAGTTAAAGGTGGGGATGTAACAATAGGAGGCAATCTCCTTTACAGGACAGAGAAAGCCCTTATTGATACAGCGAAATTCCCGTTTGAAGTTATAATAGGAGCAGGCAGGGTATTAGCTAACCTTGGCATAAGAATAACCAATAAGCTGGGAATAACAAAGAGAGATCTTATCCCTAAGCCTAAAAAAGATAAATTTGATCCTGCCAAATTCGTGGAAAATACTGTGCAAATGGTAAAAAATGGGAAGATAGGAGAAACAACAAGTAAATTCCACAGTCCTAAAGTTATGGATTATGCGCCCAGTGACCTGAGTACTTGGATGAAAGCTACAGGAGCTTGTTCAATACCTTTCATTGCACTGGACACTTACAACGAAACCATAGAAACAACAAAGAATACAAATATTACTAAAGAAAAAACAAAGCAAAGAATCGTCCAGGATACAACAAGACAGCTGGCTTCTTTCTGGGCTGTTAAATCATTCAACGATATGTTTAAAGGATTACTTAACCATTCACTGGGAGGTAATGCACTGGGAGTATTCCTCAATTGTTCTGGTTATGAAGCAGCAACCCGCGCTTTTGTAGGTCAGCCTATACTGCCTAAGTCAAAAGAAGAAATGAAAGAAATCGATAAGAAAAGGTTTAAAAAACAAAACTGGTTCACTAAGGCTATGGGCGGAAAAATAAAAATGCATGAAGATAAAGTCGTTATCGGTAGTGCTAGTCTCCAGAAACCAGCTTCAATTCCTTTAAATACAAAATTTAATTACTTGGGTTATAATTAAGGTTATATGATAGAAAGATACACGGAAAAAGCAATTAACGTTATCCTTTATGCCCAGGAAGAAGCCTTTTTAGCAAGGCAGGGGAAACTGTACCCTGAGCATATTTTACTGGGGATATTAAGAGAAGGATCAGGAATTTCCGCAAAACTGCTTAAAGCTTCAGGCATTGATGTAGATATTATTAGAAAAGCATTAAAAGAAAAATACGTATACCCGGCTGATACGCATACTTCCTCCGAATCCATGACATTCACCACTGCAGTTAAAAAAATACTCAGGGAAGCATGGTATGAAGCGCAGTCCTCCGGCACTTATTACGTCACACCTGAAAATCTCTTTTTGAGTATGCTAAGGGAAAAAGGGTCATCTGCCTCTGATTTATTATTACAATTAAATGTTGACCTGGCAAAAATAAAATCTACAGTTGAAAAAATCGCCAATAAATCGATAAAACCATTTGTTCATCCTGAAGAAGCTGGTATTTCAACAAATATAACTACACGCACTCTCGACAAAAACATATTTTTTGAAGAAGAACAGCTTAAAAAAGTAATGGAAATTGCGGAAAATAAACTAAAAAATTCAGGTCATCAGGCATTTGGCACCGACCAACTCGTTATATCTATGATTGAAAACAAAGATTCCTGGATTTCCGAAATACTTAAAGGAGAAGGAATTAGCGCTGAAATTTTCAATGCAAAACTTCAGGAAATTAATACAAGAAAAGATGAGTACAACGATCAGGAGCCTGAATTTACTCCCAAAGCGTACAAGGCTATGCATTCGGCTTTTGATATTGCAAAAGAATTCGGTTCAACTTATATTAAGCCCGAACATGTACTTCTGGGGATATTAAAGGAAAACCAAGGCGTTGCCTGTAGAATTTTTAAAGAATTAGGAATTGATATTGAAAATTTATCGCATAAAATAATAAGCCCTATTGAAAAAGAAAAACCGGAAATTCTTACAATAATAAGGCTGGCCAAGGAAGAAGCCAGACGAATGGAAGAAAATATCCTGGGTACAGAACAGATTTTATTAGGGATATTAGGTGAAGGCGCAGGTATAGGCGCAAAAGTTCTTAGAAATCTTGGTGTAACACTTAAGGATGCACGCATAGAAGTTCAAAAAATCACAGGATTCAGTCAGCATTATTCTGAAAACAAAGATATGGTTTTTACACCGAGAGCCCGAAAAGTTATTGCTATGGCCTGGCATAAAGCCAAGAAGAATAAAAGGAATAAAGTCGGATCAGAACATTTATTACTTGCAATAACCGGGGAGAAGGAATCCATAGCACTCAAAGTTCTTGAAACACTTGGAGTTGATACCCTTGAAATACGACAGGGAATACTTAACGAAATTAGAGGAGAGATTGTATGAGGAAGGTTCTGGGTGGGGTGGTCACAGCATTTATGTCACTCTGCTTCCTGACAAATGGTGTATCAGCAAAACAGTTCTCGGATTTACCTTCTAACCACTGGGCACGAAATGAAATTAATGCCCTTGCAAAAGACAACGTAGTTGTTGGTTATCCTGGCGAAACATTCAGGCCAGAGCAGCCTGTAACAAAAGCTGAATTTGTCACTATGGTAATCAAGGCATTGTGGCAGGAAAATTATGAACATGAATTAATTTATTACTATAAAGATGTTCCCGCGGATCACTGGGCGCATGAAATGATTCAAATAGCCTCTGAATTTGATCTTTTAAAGGGTTATTCTGACGGCTTTTTCAAGCCTGATGAAAACTTAAAAAAAGCAGAAGCTGTAAAAATCGTAATTTCCGCTGTTGATGCTGGCGAAGTAACTGAACCTATCGCCAAAAGATATTTAAGCGTGTACAAAGATGCTAATAAAATTCCGGCATCTGCTATTTTATCAGCAGGTAAGGCTGTAAAATATTCTCTCATAGCAAATCCTCCATCTGATAATAAATATTTTAATCCTACTAAGCTAATCACAAGAGCTGAAATGTCTGTAATGCTTTTTAATATGAGAGAGCAGGCACTTCTGCACCCGAATAATAAACTCAAAAAAGTTTTCACTCCTAAATCCGCACAGGGAATTGTACTTGAAAAAGCCGAAATGGAGCCTAACGGCTTTATAGCAGTAATTCCTGAAGGTACTATCCTTGAAGGGTTATTGATTGATGAAGTTATTAACAGCCAGGAAGCTGTTTTAAATAAACTACACATTGTTAAAACCCAAGAAAATTACGTAACCAGACAAAATTATCTCCTTCTTCCTGCCGGAACAAACATTGCAGGTGAAATTGTCGATATTAAAAAAGCGAAATATTTTATAAGAAACGCAAATCTGGGTATTAATGCAAAAAGAGTAATTATAGAAGACGGACACTCAGGCGAACTTGACGCATCAATGTCCTGGAATGTTAAAAAGCCGGGCTTCTTCGCAAGGATATACAGAGCAGTAGTTAAAGGAAAGAAAATCGTTCTCAATCCCGGCGATGTAATTTACGTGAAGCTAACCAGGCCAGTGAGGATCGATACTGCAAAAACCATGGTATTGAATCCTTAAAAATTTACAATTGTTAACGTCAATTTTTTCCCTTCACATGTTTTATAAAATCAGTCAGATAGAAAAGGAGAAAAAATAATGTCATTAGGAATCGGATCAATGATGGTAAACCCTTACAGTGCAAACTTACAGAGCAGAAATGTTGCTTTTGGTGCTAAAAAAGAAGAGGGAAAACTAACTCCACAAGAGAGTGAATTAATCCAAGACACATTTGATAGAAATAAAAGCGAATATGAGGCTTACAAAGGTTTTGAGCCTTCTATAAATCCTGAAAAAGAAGCAACTGAGCAAACTGTAAGAGAACTAGGCGACGAACAAGCACAAGCAGAAGAAGATGCTAAAATCCTTGAATTATTGAAGCAACAGGTTGGTATAAAATAAATTAAAGCAAACTCCCTATTTTTAAGTTCATATCAAGGTAATTCCTTGACCATAGTCGGGATAAAAACCCGAGAACCCCAACATCCTTTAATAAAATAGCTTTGTACTGGTCTCCACAGGAGACCAGTATATTATTATTGATCTTTTCAAGTACTGTGCCGGGTACGTCGCAGGGTTTGTCCAGTTCGATGATTTGCGTGGATTTTATCATTAAAAAATTATCTTTATACTCCGCAAAACAACACATCCCCGGCAAAAGCGACCGAATCTGCCTGTGTATAAAATCAGCAGAATTATTCCAGTTAATCATAAAATCATTATCGCTGCGAGGCGGATAATACGATGCTTCCTGCTCATTTTGCTTTTTAGGGATTATTTCCGCTTTTTCCAGCCCGTCCAACAGGGAACCTACCATATCCTTTGCCTTTATCGCACAGTTTAACCTGAGAATTGCAGCGGTGTCGTCTTCTAAAATTGGAACTTTTCCCTGCAAAAGTATGTCGCCCGCATCTATTTTTTTGTCCATAAGGTGAAAAGTAACACCTGTTTCGGTTTCACCTTCTCTTATTACAGAAGAGTAAGGGTTGCTGCCCCGATGTTTTGGAAGCAGGGAGGGGTGACAGTTTATAAACGCTACTTTTGGCAGCTCAATGATTTCCTTTTTTATTATCTCACCCCATGAGCCCACTATTATTACATCAGGTTTTAGTTTTTTAATTTCTTTTATAAACCTGTTGCTGTTAGCTCTTTGGGCATTAATTTCTTTTGTATTGCTGGCTTTCATTATTGAAAGCAGGCCGTCCGGTATAAAAATATCCTTAATAAAATTCTTATGCCACCTCATCACTCCCACGAGGCTGTGTCGAGATTTTAAAACCCCGAGAACTAAGGATTGTGCGAGTTCTCCATATCCAAGGATAACTACTTTTAACACTTTTTATCTTCCTGATGATATGCCCATGCAGAATGATTGTGAATGCTCTCGAAAGCCTCACAATCCACTTCAAACCAGGTTATTTCCGGTATTTGCCTCAATTGAATGATTATATCCCTTAAGAGATCTTCCACGAACTTCGGATTATTATAAGCGAGTTCTGTAACATACTTCTCGTCTTCTCTCTTTAAAAGAGGGAATATAGGGCTGCTGCAACATCTTTCAACGAGATCAATCAGGTCTTCCAGCCATATTATTTTGTCAGGGCTGTAGCTTATGTTTACTTTAACCAATGTACGCTGGTTATGCGCGCCATAATCCGAGATTTCCTTGCTGCAAGGGCATAAAGTAGTTACAGGTACTTCCACACCAAGAATAAATGTGTATTTACCCTTATCCAAAACTCCTTTAAAAGAGCAGTTATATCCCATTGGGCTGGATAATCCGCTCACAGGCGCTTTTTTCTCAATAAAATACTTGAATTCAAATTTTACCTTTGCGCTCTGAGCATAGAGCCGTTTTTCCATTTCTTTTAAGCAGCCTTCTATGTCAACGCCAAGGAGGTTTTTCTGGCTCCATTCACATAAAATTTCAATAAAACGTGACATATGCGTTCCCCGGAATTCCCTGGGAAGCGCTACACTCAATGCTGCTTTTGCACTTACAGTCTGTTCATTTGCGTTCTTTCTTTGAATTATAAGCGGGACTTCAACATTCTTTACACCAACGTACTGAATGTCAATGCCACGATTATCCAGGGTATTCTGGATGTCTTTTAATTCCGGTTTTTTCATTTAAACTTCTTCAGCTGATAGACTATCGAATTCTTTTTGTAATTCATTAAGCTCATCATTTGAGAGGGCTTTTAATAATTTTTTTGCAGCAGCTTTTTGGATATGAAGAGGCGCAACTCTTAATAACTCAATTGCTTTAATCATTACCGGATCGCTATCATACCACCTATTGCCCTTACCTTCGTATTTCTTTACGGTCTGGTAAACTCTTTCAATGATATCGGAAGCTATCACTTCCTGTAATTTAAGCATGAAATCTGCTGCTTTGCCTTTTGTTTCATCAGGCGACATGCATAAGAGGTCCATAGCCTCACTTAATGTGGAATCCTGATCATACCATCTGCGTTGACTTTCCATATATTAACCTTTCTATATAATAACCTTTATAATTATTATTAAAGCATTTTTATTATATCGTTAAGTTAGAAATATATCTAGATAAAAGGAGAAAAAAATGGCAAATTTGGACATCATTCAGGCACTAATAACAGGTGTTGTACAGGGATTAACAGAATTCCTGCCCGTAAGCAGCTCAGGACACCTTGTTTTAACTTCATCAATCTATAAGTTTTTTACCGGCCAACCACTCTCCAGCGGCGGTAGCGAGGAAATATTTTTCGACATAATGCTGCACATTGGTACACTTGTTGCAGTGCTGATATATTTCCGGCAAGACATAGCCAGACTGCTAAAACCCGGAAACGAGGAAAAAATCCCTCTTTACATAATAATGGGTACATTTGCAACTGTGCTTGTGGCATTTCCATTAAAAGATCACTTTGAAGCCCTTGTCCATACTCCTTCAATCGTGGGGATTATCCTTATGATCACAGGTACTCTGCTTTATTCAACCGAATATCTTTCACAAAAAATAACCAAAAAAGAAAATTTAATAGGATGGAAGCGGGCGTTAATTATAGGTATAGCGCAAGGGCTCGCAGTTGCACCAGGACTCTCCCGATCAGGAGCTACTATTGCCGCAGGGCTCGCTACAGGACTGGATAGGGTAACAGCGGCAAGGTATTCATTTCTTTTAAGCATACCGGTAATTGCCCTTGCGGGGATTTTTCATTCCCTTGAACTTGGGATGAATGGGGGATTTACAGGCTTTAACTGGACTGCTATTATAGCCGGAACACTTGTCGCAGCAGTTGTAGGGTATTACTGTATAAAATATTTCATTATTTTTATAAGCAAAAATAAATTACATGCCTTTGCCATTTACTGCTGGGTTATAGGGCTATTAATGACGGTATTTTTTACAATCTTCTAAGGAAATAAAAATGGATGAAACAACTATAAACATTATAAAATTTGTCCTGTTCACAGGTGCAGTACTTTATTTATCTGTACCATTTTGTATGAAAAGCAGGCTCTATTACCCTTCAAGACAGCTTTTTTCTGTAGATATTGCATATGAGGATGTTTTTATTCCTGTAGAAAAAAATATTGTGATAAATGCCTGGTATTCGGAGCCAACAAGCAGAGATATTACTGTTGTATTCTGTCACGGTAATGGCGGCAATATTAGCTTTTACAATGAAATATTCAGATTGCTTCAGGAAAACGGGTACGGGGTGCTGGCTATAGACTATAGAGGATACGGCAAAAGCACAGGCAGGCCTAACGAAAGGGGACTTTATCAGGATTTAAGGGCTGCCATCAAGTATTTAAGGGAAAACAAAAACACGTCTGAGGAAAAAATGGTGTTGTGGGGATTGTCTCTCGGTGGGGCTCTAGTCACACAAATAGCCTCGGAAAATGACCCAAAAAATAAGAATTTCAGAGCTGTTATACTGCAAAGCACTTTTACCAACATCAGGGATATGGCCAGCCACCTGCTTCACAGGATTTATATGGGGTTAAAATCAGACTACAGTAATTATCCGACACATTTTCTCATAAAAAATATTATTCCGCTTCATCACGAATACCGAACAATTGAAAAAATAGCGAAGATAAAATCTCCTATACTATTAGCTCATGCTATGCTAGATAATATTGTGCCAGTAGAAATGACAGCGAAACTTGCAGCTTTATGCCCCAAAGCAGAGGTATTTTTCTCGCATGAGGGTGGACATAATGAGCATAGCTGGTTTTATGCAAAATTATTCGAGTTTTTAAATTCTGTAAGCAGGTCCGAAAGCAGACAAAAAACGTTAGTAAATTAAAAAGAGCCGTGCCCTACCTTTGACAGGACCAGTCACGTGGTACAAAGAACTTAACCTCCAGTCCGGCGCTCTGACAACACCCGAAAATCCTGGTTTATGGCTGCTGCGTTTCCGCCCTGACCCGGTTCACCGGTCTTCGCCGCGTCAGACCAAACCTTCATTGATTAAGTATCTTTGCCGACCGTAACCGATCGAGCCTCCTGGCAGGCTGTCCACCCTGCTAAAGCGATTGCAGGTACAGGGCATCGCTAGTTCCCCGTGTAGCACGGCCTTAATATTATTGTAGCATAAATAAAAATATTTAAATTACCCTAGATTATAGTTTATTATCTGTTGTAATTTTCCAGAAGGTCTGTAACTGACCTGTTAAAGTGAATCCTCTTGATTGCCTCTCCTAAAAGCGTAGCTATATTTAGCTGAACGATCTTTCTCGGGGCGGTTTGCTTAAGAGGAATTGTATTTGTGACTATAACCTCACTCAATACGCTGTGCTCCAGCCTTTCTAATGCTGGCCCGCTAAATACAGGGTGAGCAGCACATGCAAGAACTTCTTTTGCTCCCTCTCTCATCAAAAGGTTTGCTGCTGCACAGATGGTACCTGCTGTATCTATCATATCGTCAACCAGGATAGCTGTCTTGCCTTTTACATCACCGATAAGATTTTCCACTTCCGCCACATTGTGTTCCTGACGCCGTTTATCAACAATAGCGATAGGACAGTTAAGATATTTTGCATAAGTTCTGGTTCTTTCCACTCCGCCTGCGTCTGGACTTACCATTACTAATTCATCAGGGTTATAGTTTTTATCTTGCAGATAGTCAATTAAAACAGGCCTGACAAGCACATGATCAACCAATGTATTGAAAAAGCCTTGTAGCTGGCCAGTATGCAAGTCAACTGCAACTACCCTTGTTGCTCCTGCTTGCCACAACAAATCTGCAACAAGCTTTGCACTTATAGCTTCGCGGCCTGAAGTTTTTCTGTCCTGCCTTGCGTAAGCATAATAAGGTATTACAGCAGTTATATTCTTAGCACTTGCACGTTTAAACGCATCAAGCATTATAAGCAGTTCCATAAGGTTTCTGTTAACAGGATCGCACAGGGATTGTATTATGAAAACGTCATCGCCTCTTATACTTTCCTGAACCCTAACGTAAATTTCGCCGTCACTAAAGTTTTTTATCTGTATAGTGCCAAGGTCAATGCCAAGGTGGGTGGCTATGTCCTCTGCAAGAGTATGATGTGCGCGGCCTGAAAAAATTTTAATATCACGTGTTGATTTCATTACTTCCTGTCTTTCCATTTCACTCAATTCCAATACCACTATTACTACCTCCATTATTTAATATTGCTTTTAATTTTTTTTCTACCCACTTCTCAACAATTTGTTGTTTACCCCGTGCAATTGCCAATGAGTATTCAGGCACATCCTTTGTTATAACCGAGCCTGCCGCCACATTAGCGCCTTTTTCTATTGTTATTGGCGCAACAAGTACACAATTTGAGCCAATTTTGGCATCATCTTTTATAGTAGTTATGCTTTTTTCTTTAGTTATAGCGTTATAATTCGCTGTAATTGTTCCTGCGCCTATGTTTACATTTTTGCCAAGGACGGAATCGCCCACATAGCTTAAATGGGCGACATTTGTATTTTCTTTTATAGTAGATTTTTTCACTTCCACAAAATTACCTATCCTGACATTTGACGCGATATCAACGCCGTCCCTCAAGTGCGCAAACGGCCCTATAATGCAATTTTCACCAATAATATTTTCCCCTTCAATAACACAGCCCGGATACACTATAGAATCCTTTCCTATGACGGTTTCCGGTGAAATAAGAGTGTTTTCCGGCGAGATAAAAGTGACGCCTTCGTCCATTAATTTCTCAATTGTGAGCGTATTCAGGATTTTGATTGCTTCTGCAAGGTGTTTTTGCGAATTAATACCGAATATTTCATAATTATTTTTCAGGGTATAAATCGACGCCTTCAGTTCCTTTCTAACTACCCAATCAACGACATCCGTGAGATAATATTCGCCCTGTTGGTTGTTATTAGTAAGTTCATTAAATGCAGAAGCTACATGTTTCCAGTCCAGGCAGTACACACCTGCATTAATTTCCTTTACAGCTTTTTCCGTACTGTTTGCGTCTTTTTCTTCCACAATTTTTTCAATGTTTCCCTGAAGATTTCTGATAATCCTGCCGTAGTTCGTCGGGTCATCAAAAATAGCAGACATAACTGTAAGGCAAGAGCCTGAACCTTTATGGAATTTCACGAATTCTGCCAGGGTTTCGCTGGTTAATAAAGGAGTATCGCCACAAGTTATCAACACCGTACCGTCAAAACCCGCAAGGTTATCTTTTGCCTGCGCAACTGCATGGCCTGTGCCGAGTTGTGGTTCCTGTAAAATAGCTGTCACAGGGTAGTTTTTTAAAGAATTTTGTACTTCTTCAGATTTATAGCCGGTTATTACTATGATTTCCGTTGTGTTTTTAAGTTTTAAAACTGCACGAACGACTCGTTCAATAATAGTTTTGCCTAAAATTTTATGCAGGACTTTAGGCAGGGAGGATTTCATTCTTGTTCCCTTCCCGGCGGCTAAAATTACGGCTTTGACTGAATCTTTCATGGATTTAATTATCAAATAAACAAGTTACAAAAAAAAGTCCTGCTAGTTAGCAGTACTTTTTTGTTTTGGTCTTACCTTAATTTCCACAAATTTAATTTGTCTTCCAAAAGCTTCTGCAAGTTCTCCATATCCTTTTTCAGCCAGACATTCTTGCATCTTTTCCATTTGTTTGTCAGGTCTTTCTTTACCGCACAAAATTTTACCAAATTCTTCAGCAATACCTTTATTGTCCTTGGCTGTTTCTCTTCCTTTAAATGCAGCCTTTTGTGCGGTTTTTACCTGAGCACAATATGGAGCGATAGTGTTTAACATATTATTTCCTTTCCAGAATTTAATTAACCTTTTTAGGTTTAAAGTCTCTGAATAAGGAATATTAACACCTGCTTAATAAAAATTTACAAAGTTGGAACCTTTAGCTTTGCAATATCTTTTCTGTATTTCATACCATCAAACTTAATCAAATCAACCGATTCATAAACCAGCTCCTGCGCCCTGTTTAATGTGGAAGCGGTTGAAACCACACTCAGCACCACGCCGCCTGAGGTTACTGTTTCTGCGTAAACATTTTTTCCTGTATAAGCATGGAAAATAATCGTGTTATCATCATCAATTTCTTCCAGCCCTTCTATTACAAAGCCTTTCTTGTACTCGCCAGGATAACCTTCTGAGACAAGATTTACGCAAACAGAATGCTCATCGCCAGTGTTAAGGAGTTCGTATGTATCTCCAAGAGCACCTATAGAGGCTGCCATTAAAACCTCGAACAAGTCTTCCTTTATTAATGGCAATACTGTCTGAGTTTCAGGATCTGCAAATCCAACATCTATCCCTATAAGATAGGGATTATTTTTCTCATCAATCACTATATTAGCTTTTAACGCTCCTGCGAAGGTTAATTTTTCTGCATTTAAAGCATCAATCAAAGGAAAGAAAATTTTCTGAGCCATTTCTGATTCAAGCTCCCGGTTAACAAAAGATACCGGAGAATATGCGCCCATGCCCTGAGTGTTGGGGCCTGCATTTCCATCCTCTGCTTTTTTGCAAACACAAGAAACCGGTAAGGGTACTGCATCGTAGCCATCAGTAATAACCTGGAACGAAATGAATTTCCCTGAAATAAAATTTTCCAGCACCACAGGTTTGTAAAAATTTTTCAAACAAAACGAAATCACGTTTTTTGCTTCATTAAAGGATTCACATACTATACTGCCAAGTCCTGGCACTCTTGAGTCAAATTTAACTACCAGCGGGTATTGGGCGGTTCTTGCGTATGCTAATGCCTGAGATTCCTTATCATATACAGCAAAAGTGGGTGTCGGGATTTTATGTTTATACAGGAATTTTTTTGTAAACCCTTTTTGAAGCTGGAGTTTGCAGGAGTCTTTATCAGGACCAAATACGTTAATGCCTTCCTGCCTCAGCTTGTTAGCCAACCCGGTCACGCCTGTTGTTGTAGAATCAATAATTGTCAGGTCTATTTTGTTTTCTTTTATGAATTTATATAATTCTTCAGAGTTATTTTCCCTTATATCCACTACTGTAGCCAATTTAGGCATTATAGCGTTATTAAAGGTGCAGAAAACTTCGCTGACCCGCTGGCTTTGAACCAGCTTCCAAACGAGGGAATGCGCCTTTCCGCCCGAACTTATTACAAAAACTTTCATAATATGAATTCTATAATAAATCAGGACTTTTTTCTATGAATTCAACTTTTTCAGTGTTTAAATTCAAAAAATTATCTGAAGAAGCAACTCTTTTACCTGTTTTCTCCTCAATTTCAAGGCGGGTTTTCTTTGCAATTTTACCTGCGTCTGTCACATCGGTTTTTAATTCATCAAATCCTTGTGAATCTCTACTTTCGTGGATTTCTTTCGCTGTTTCCTCGCCTAACATAGTTAAAATCAATTCCATAGGAGTCATATGATCTCTGAGATTCTCTTTAGAATCAAGTGTCTTATGCTCCTTATAATCTTTTATATTTAAATTAAAGGTTTCCCTTGTCATTTCATTAGTTAAAATCGCATACTCCTTGCCTTCTTCAGCTCCCCGCTGTTTCCACTGGTCGGTTAGTTCTTTTCTGGTAATAATACCCCTAATGCGAACGTCAATCCATTTTTCATCATAACCACGTTTTTTATATTCTTCCTGCATCCTGTGCATTGCAAGTTCCGGGTTTTGGATTTCTTCAAGCCGTTCCCTGCCGACCTGGGCAAGCCATAATTTAATAGGTTCTGCTTTTTTGCTGGGTATGGACTGGATAATTCTAAACAGAGCTTCATTGTTAGCAACATCGGTAAGACGCATTTTGCCATCTGGTGCTAAAAGTTTCAAATGTCGACAAATTGTCGATAGTTCAATTCCATTTTCCGCCTCTCTCTTTTTTACTTTATGCCAGTAATCTTTTGGGTCTTTACTATCAGTTAAAATGCCAACAAAATCGACAACAGAATAAAACCATTCCCCCTCATTCCAGATACGGCGGATGTTTTTATCCTCAAAAAGTATTATTTGATAACGCTGTTCAGGAAGATCTTTATTTTTTGTCATAATTTGAATTTTATAATAAATTAGGACTTTTATAAACCTTCATTTAATTACGAGTGTTAGAGATTTAATTTATGTTTAAACGTAAATCCAACCTCATTGGCGAATTTTTGTAGCTGCGGAATAGCAAAATCAATGTATTCCTTAATTATTTTTTCATCTAAGTTTAATATAGTCTCTTTATCTAACCCTAATTCGCACTTTTTTGTATCCAACTCATTTCTTAATTTCCCTAAAGTACTAAAATCGGGTTTAGGTCGTCTCCAGAGGTCACGAGATACTTTTGGTTGTTTCATAAGTGAAAAACCACCGCATGGCGTTGTAGCAATTATTTTTCTTGCGCAATTGTGCATCATAAAGGAAATATCACTTACTGATACAGGAAATCCATTTGGATGATTATGAATTAAAGTTGAATTAGTAAAATCCGTTGCCCATGAATGAATACCAACACTATGTTTACTTTCATTACAAAAGTCCCTTAAGTCTTCCAATCTCCTTTTTTTGTTAATAACTCGAAGAATTTCCACCCCTCTTTCTTTTCCCCTGCGGGTTACATACTCCATAACATCAGCTTCAATCCTGGTAAATCTTGCATTACCAATTTTTACAATAGGTATTCTTGCATCAATTATTCTTTTAAACGGGGCTATTATTTTTATACTCATTATTTTTTCTTTTTACCTATTTTTATAAAACAGCTCAATATAAGAAATTGCTCTTGATTAACTTATCAGTAAAATAAATATATAATTAGCCTATGACCACTATCAAAAAAATCCTCTTAATATTTTTCTGCCTTTTTATGACTTCGACAGTTTGTGCTGCCGGAGATATTTCCCACAGCCTCAGGGGATCTGTACGCAATGATTCAGTTAAAAGCGTTGAATATTACCTTAAAAATGAACAATACACCGATGCCATGCTGGAATTGAACAAGCTATTGGTAGCATATCCCAACGAGCCCAAGGTTTATGTGCTCGGCGCAGAGTTATTAAGAAAAACCGGCCAGCTTAATGAAGCAGAAAAAATGGCTAAAGACGCGCTTAGACTGGATTTTAAAAACAGCGCGGCCTATACTGCTCTTGGATATATATACATGGATATGGCCCTTACATCAGATCAATCAGATCAAAGGCAGAAAAATTTAAGAAACAGCTTTGACCATCTATTTATGGCCTCCCAGTATGACCCGGGAAACCCTATGTCCCATATAGGTTTAGCTGAAGCTTATTCTAAAAATATGCAAAGAAATAAAGCAAAAGATGAAATCCTTAAAGCCCAGGAATTAAGCTTCCACAACCCGGAAGCACTTTATGAAATAGGCCAGTATTATTATAAAACCAACGAGTATGACAAAGCGGAAAAATATGTTGAAAAATCAGTAAAAGCAGGCCGAAACTCTTTTTACAGGGCACATTATACCCTGGGAGTAATGCTTGAACAAAAAGGAGAAATAAAAGAAGCACAGCAAAGCTATCTTGCGGCTTTAAGATTGAAACCCGACCTTTCAGAAGCTCAGGAACGCCTTGATGCTTTAATAAAAGTATCTTACAAGGAAAACCAGGCCCAAACCAGTACGACTCAAGACCTGTTCGAAACCGTGGATGAAAATTTGCGCGATTTAATGAAAGCTGATTATTACCTTATGCTTGACCAGTACACAGAGGCGCGAGACCTTTATATAAAGCTTCTTGAAAAAAATCCCCAAAATACCAGCGCTGTTGCCGGGCTTGCAGAGCTGTATTATTTAAAATGGAGAGCAGGGTATGTGAGTTCAGGAAACTTTACATCTGACGCTATCTACATAATAAAAGCAGAACCCAATAATATGAATGAAATAGCCCTGTTGAAATTCCAGATGATTAACGAGCGAAAGATTCCTGAAAAAGTAAGGCAAAGGCTGATAAATTTATCAATTACCGAATCATTTGAGTATTATGACCTTTTAAACGAGGTAAGGGCAGAATTCCTGCTTGGCAACTACGAAGAATGCCACAGCAAGCTTCTAAGGCTTCTTGAAATGAAGCTCTCAAATTATGAAAAATTTAAGGTTTTAAAATATTTAACCTACGACAATAACTACTATGAAGCTATTCTAGTCCTGCAAGAGTTGCAAAAAACATATTATCACAATGAAGAAATTGAACCTGTGGAAAAAAGAATACGGGCCAAGTTCCAGGTTGCGGAAGATAAGGTTAATGAAGCGCTGGAACTATATAAACAAAAGCAATACAGTGCAGCTATACCTATTTATGAACAAGTTATAAATTGTTTCCCTACATACAAATCTGTATATTTGCATTATGCAAGGACTTTAGAAAAAATGGAAAACTATGAAGCAGCTTATTCCAAGATAAACACTTATCAAAAACTTTATCACCTTTACCCTGACGATAATCCTGAGATATCCGAAAGTGAAATAAAATCAATAATAGATTATTTATACAAAAAAATGAAAGAACAAATAAATCAGAAGAAGATTTAAATAGGGGCCTTAATGCTCTGTACAAAGTCTTTTTCAAGCATGTTTTCCATTAATTCTTCATGATTTTTTTTGCTCTCAGCAAAATTATGCAGGCCAAACCTGTATCTCTGGCTCATCTTGTAATTAAAAAGAGCCTTCTCTACTGATTTTGTGTTCCAAAAGGAAGCCATTAATCAATCTCCTTTTTTGTTATATAAATCATTTATATATTTATATAATACAGGATTTTTTGGTAAAACCTCGATTTTTTAAGCAAAGCTTAATGATTAAACCACTCGCTCAAGGGAAATCCGCTTTAACTGTTTATCTACAGAAATGACCCTGACCTTTAAAGTGTCTCCTACTGACACAATGTCGTAGGGATTTGAAACAAACCTGTCACTGAGCTTTGAAATATGCACCAGTCCGTCCTGATGCACACCAATATCAACAAACGCTCCAAAATTAGTCACATTTGTGACTACGCCGTCAAGTTCCATGCCTATTTCTAAGTCTTTAATCTCGTTAATTTCCGAGCTGAATTCCAGACTGGAGAACTCTTTCCTTGGATCAAGTCCTGGCTTTTTAAGTTCAGCAATAATGTCTTGGAGCGTTGGCATCCCTATTTGCTCTGTTACATAGTCAGATAGCTTGATTTTTGATATTAATTCCTGGTTACCAATGAGTTTTTCCGTTGAAACGTTCAGGTTTTTTGCCATTTTTTCAACTATATGATAGCTTTCGGGGTGGATGGCGGAATTATCAAGCGGATTTTCACTGTTTCTTATTCTTAAAAATCCTGCGCATTGCTCAAATGCCTTACTTCCCAGCTTTGTAACTTTTAAAAGCTGCTTTCTGTTTTTAAATTCTTTGTTTTCTTTTCTATATTTCACTATATTTTGAGCAAGGACGTTGCCAATACCTGAAACATGCGACAATAACTCAGCGGAAGCAGTGTTAAGTTCTACCCCCACGTAATTAACAGCGGATTCTACAGTCAGCTCCAGCGTTTTTTTAAGCTGAACCTGGTTTACATCGTGCTGGTACTGTCCTACCCCTATTGATTTGGGCTCAATTTTGACCAGCTCGGCAAGTGGGTCCTGCAACCGTCTTCCTATACTTATTGCGCCTCTGACGGTTACATCAAGGTCGGGAAACTCCTTAATCGCCACATCAGATGCGGAATAAATCGACGCACCTGCTTCGTTCACAACTATTGATTTAGCGTTAAGGTTATTCTTCTTGATAATTGTGTTTATAAAGGAGCTGGTTTCCTTTGAGGCTGTGCCGTTACCAATGGAAATAAGCTCTATATTATATTTTTTAATGAAATCAAGGAGTATGGCTTCTGCTTCTGCGACACGTTTCTGGGGTTCATGAGGAAATATTGGCTTATATTCCTTAAAATTCCCGTTTTTATCTATAATTGCAACCTTGCAACCTGTCCTGAATCCCGGATCCACGCCCATAATCATCTTTTCACCAGCAGGAGGGGACAAAAGCAGGTTTTTAAGGTTTTTGGAAAACACGTTTATTGCTTCTTTTTCTGCTTCTTCAATCTTTGAATTCAGCACTTCTGTTTCAATTGAAGGAAATATCAACCTTCTGTAGCCATCATCTATTGCGTCCAGCAGGTCTTCATGGAAAACAAAATCCTTGTTTTTAATGATTTTACTGTCAATGAATTCCAGCGCCGCATCTTCATTAACCTCGATTTTCCAGCTTAAAACGCCCTCTTTCTCCCCTCTTTGCATTGCAAGAATGCGATGAGATGGCGATTTATGAACAGATTCAGAAAAATCATAATATGTTTCAAATTTTGTTTTCTGATCTTTGAACTCTTTTTTAACTTTGGATACTATAGTTCCCTGCTCATAAGTCATTTTTCTCAGGTGGCTCCTGATATCAGCCCGTTCAGAGATCTTTTCTGCAATAATATCCTTAGCTCCTGCGAGTTCATCCTTAGTGGGGTTAATTCCCTTTACTGGCAGCTGGGCAAGGATTGTGTCAGCTAACGGCTCTAACCCTTTTTCTTTTGCAATTGTCGCCCTTGTACGCTTTTTAGGCTTATATGGAAGGTAAAGGTCTTCAAGCTTCTGCTTTTCAACACAGTATAAAATCTCTTTTTCAAGTTCCGGCGTGAGTTTATCCTGCTCTTTTATGGTTTTAAGTATGGTTTCTTTCCTTTTTTCCAGCTCTGTATAATATTCAAAGCGTTCTTTTATGTTTTTTATCTGTGTTTCATCAAGTCCTTCGGTTTTTTCTTTCCTATACCTCGCAATAAATGGAATCGTAGCGCCGTCTTTTAATAGTTCGACTGTACTATTTACGGAATTTTCCTTTATTGTGAGTTCCTGCGCTATTGTTTTATTAATATTCAGCATGCTTACCCCAAAAACCTCCTGTAAATCTCAACTCCAACGCCCAGTACTGCAAGGCTTACAAACACTGTGGCATAGAAACTGACACCTTTTTTAAAAAGATATATGGCCACAATAAAAAATACAAAGGAAAGGATGGTTCCGCCCACAACTGATGTAAGGAAATTCTGGATTAAAACAAGGTCTTTTTTCTCATAATAAAGCCAGAACATAGAAAGCAAAGTTGTTATAGGCATGGCTGCTATTAAGCCGCCAAGCATGGTGTATTTCTTGGCTATTTCAGTAACTATTGCTATTACGACGGCAGATGTCAGGATTTTTACTAAAAAGAATGCGCTCATGCAAGTATCCCTTTCCTGTACCAACAGACTTAATTTTATCTTATACCAATGGGGATAGTTTTGGAAAAGATTATTTAGCAAAATATTCTCTTAAAGCATAGGAGATTTTGCATGGATACATTGGAAGCTACAGGGAATGACCTTAAAGCAGGGATTGATGATCTTATACACGAAATCAAAAAAAATCGTAATGAAATCAGGGAAATTAAGTTAAAACTGGGTATGATTAAGAATTCCAATCATACAAACAATAATAATGAAGTAAAACAGGCAAGCTGAGCCAATTTATAATAAAAGCGCAATAATTTGTTAAACCTCTTCATTATTTGGCTTAACAAAAATTTTTCTTTCATGGTAATATAAATTTCTAAATGTAATTAAAATACGGAGGTTTAAACAACTTTGCGCAAATACGAACTGTTTTGCTTACTTAAATCAAGCTTTGACATAGAAGGCAACGATCAGGTAATTTCTACCATTGAAAAAAACATTGAAAACTTCGGCGGAAAAATTCTTGAAACTAACAAAGCTGGCCGCAAAAGACTGGCATATGAAATTGACAAGAATAGAGACTCATTTTGTGTTGTATACAATATAGAAATTGCTCCTGACAAAATAAAAGAGCTTAAAAGATACTTAAAGCTCAATGATAACGTATTAAGAGAATATGTAAGCGTATTAAAACCGGCAAAAGCCACAAAACCAGCACCCAAGGAGGCTGTAGCCCATGAGTAGCCTGGCTAAAGTCACAGTATCCGGCCAGGTTGTAAAAAGCCCGGAAAAAAGGTTTACTGAAGGCAACCTTGCAATCACTTCTTTTATGATGGACTTCGGTTTTGAAGGCCAGGAAAAACTAATCAGGGTTTTTACCATTGGCAAGCTTGCAGACAGGATAGCTGACACGATTAAAAAAGGCCAAAGCGTCATCGTGGATGGCAGATTGCAAACTACTACAAAAAACGAAGCTGGTGTTGATAAAAAAATTACTGAAATTAACGCACAGGGCATAGAAATAATTGAAAAATCTTCCCAATCCTATCAACAGGATACAGGCGGCGAAGATGAAGTAAGCAGTGAAGATTTAATTGGTGAAGATGAAATACCGTTTTAGGAAGGAAATTAGATAAATATGAACTTTAGGTCAAAAGATAGAAAAAAAGCTAAACCATGCAGTTTCTGCATTGAAAAACTCGATGATGTGGATTTTAAAGACACAACAAGATTAAAAAGATACCTCACAGAAAGAGGAAAAATAATCCCAAGAAGAATAACCGGGAATTGTGCATTTCATCAGAGAAGACTGGCGAATGCAGTAAAAATAGCAAGAGAAAATGCATTAATACCATATATCTTTGAAGGATAATATGAGCTTTGAAAAAACAATAATTTACCTAAAAAGTAAATTAGAGTTAAATCCAGACGACCCTGAAATCTATACGGAATTGGGGTCGGCTTTTTATGAAATTAAAAAATACGAAAAAGCGATAAAATACTACAGCCAAGCATTAAAACTTAATCCTGACAATCATGAGCTTTATTCCAATCTTGCAAATATTTATATGGATTTATGCGAGTACGAAGATGCTGTTAGATTTTACGAAAAAGCACTCTCCTTTAATGAAGAGGATTATGAATTAATGGTTTGCCTTGGAAATGCCTACACGGAGCTAAAAATTTACGCTAAAGCATTCCAATATTTTGAAAAAGCTGCTTCAATATCTCCTGATGATTATAAAATCCACTTATGCTACGGTATTGCCAAATCCGAGGCCGGCGAAATGGATGAGGCAATAGAAAAATACAAAAAGGCAATATCTTTAGAACCTAAAGATGATAAAACGTTTATTATCCTGGCGAATACATTTGTTGAAAAAAACCTTTATGATGAAGCAATAGAACACTATAAAAAGGCCATAGAAATTAATAACCAGAATAGTTTAACCTATATGGCGCTTGGCAATACGCTTGTTTTAACGGGTAATATCGAGCAATCCATTGATTATTACAGGCATGCAAGCCAACTAGAGCCTACTAATCAAGAAATTAGATACATATATGAAAAGACTCTCGAAGAGTATGCATCTGGTACAATAGAAAAGATAATTAATGAGGAGGAGTATGATATCAATGAAGGATAGAATAATAAGCAGTCTGTCATACCTTACAAGTGGCCTTGTAGGATTTATATGGCTTATTGTTTCTCATATCAGGCATGATCGGCTTTCAGCTTTTACACGATTTCATATATTTCAGTCAATTTTCATATTTATTCTCATATATGTAGTGGGGCTGGTTTTAAACATTCTTTTGGCAATTGTAAAAATAATGCCGATAATAGGGCCTTTAACAGTTAACATAGCCTATTTTTTAAAGGATTTTCCTTTGATACTAGGATTTTCTATAATTAATTTTGCAATAGTAGCTCTATCAGTTTATTTAGCATTTTCAGCATTTATGGGCAGGTATGGCGAAGTGCCTGGGGTGTCTGACACTGTGCGAAAAATGTAGGTTTTTGATATGATATTTTAATGTTATGAAAATAGAGCAGGTATTTTATGCAAATTAACAATTCAAATAATAAAGTTAAATTCGGAATGGCCCTTCATCAACCAAGTAAAAAAGTTCTTAAAATAGGTGGTGAAGAATTTAAAGCAGCCTTGCCTGAGTTAAAGGAAAAAGCACAAGATGTTGAGATGTTTATCGGTGGAGAAAAGAAATGGTTCGGTCTATTTAAGAGCATTAGTATAAGTATTATTAGGGTAATTAAACCGAGTGAAAATGGTTATAGTAAAAATCCTGTATGTTCACCACGTGCTTTAATTCATTTTGAAAAAAAGGCATTTAGACCTGGTTTTACTAAAGATGAATTTATTAGCAGGGTAGATAAAGCAAAAGAGACTATCTTTTCAATTTGAAATAAAATCAATAGGATGCTAAAAACGTCCCTTCAACTCTTCCAATGCCGCATCAAGACACGTTGCATCGCTAGCGCCAGCCTGGGCAAAATTAGGCCGGCCACCGCCTCTGCCTCCGTTATGCTGTTTTCTTTATTAATCTGATGTTATCAAGATTTATAGACTGCTTGGCCTGCCATAAGTCATAAGACATCTGCATCCTAAGCCATAAATCAGGTGAAGTGCCAAGGGCTTTTGACAGCCTGAGTGCCATCTGCGGACTAATTCCTCTTTTTTCATTGACTATCTCTGAAATAGCCTGCCTGGAAACTCCGAGTAGTTTAGCAAATTCAGTAACAGTAATATTAAGATTTTTGAGAGTTTTCTCTCTTAAAATTTCGCCGGGATGGCAGGGATTGTACATTTCCATAGGTTTTAACCTCAATGATAGTCTGTGTAATCTAAAATATAAGCATTTTTTTCTTTAAATTCAAAGGTTATGCGATAATTTCCACTAACAGTTACAGACCAAAGATTTTGCATTTTACCCTTTAGCTTATGAAGCCTAAATCCTGTGTAGTTTAATTCATTTACATCTTCAGCTTCATTAAGCAAGCTTAAAATTCGTCGGATTTTTCTAGAGTAATCAGGATTTATACCTTTAATACTCCCTTTTAGAAAAAAATCTTCTAAACCTTTATGCTTAAAACTTTTAATCATGCTAATATTTATTATATAGCGTAATACGTAAGGTGTCAAGTGTCACTATTGGAAATGTAAGTTAAAACCGCCCCTTTAATTCCTCCAGCGCCGCATCAAGACATGCCGCATCAGTTGCGCCTGCCTGGGCAAAATTAGGCCGTCCGCCGCCTTTTCCTTCACATTTTTGAGCTATTTCATTGACAAGCTGGCCTGCATTCACGCCTTTTTGTACAAAATTATCAGAAATTTTACTTATAATTGAGATTTTACCGTCCATTAATGATGCAAGTACAACAATACTACTGCCTAGCTTGTCTGCTGTTTTCTCAACCATTTCTTTAAGCGCATTTGGAGCAATTCCATCCACTCTTGCAACAAGTAGCTTCCCGCCTTCAATATCTTTTGCCTGCTCAAACAAGGATCCAGCCTTACTCTTTGCAATCTCACTTTCCAGCACACTAATTTTCTTTTGGTATTGTGAAATTTCATCCTGTAGTTTTTCAACCCTTACAGGCGCGTCTTTTGGAGGAATTTTTAACCGCTTGCTTATCAATTCAAGGTTTTTCTGGTATTCATTCAGGTATTCTAAAGCCTTTTGTCCGCATACCAGCTCAATTCTTCTGGTTCCTGCAGCAATAGCACTCTCTGAAACAATCTTACACAAGCGTATTTCGCCTGTAAATTCAGTGTGAGTACCTCCGCACAGTTCTTTACTAATGTTATCAATGCTTATTATCCGAACAGTATCGCCATATTTTTCTCCAAACAATGCAATTGCGCCTGCAGCTTTTGCCTGCTCAGGGGTGGTTACTGTGACTTCACGTTTGTGGTTTTCTTCTATCCACTGGTTTATTAAGGATTCAATTTTATCAAGTTCTTTATCAGTTAAGGCTCTGTCAAACGTGAAATCAAAACGTGTCCTGTCAGGCTCCACCTGTGAACCAGCCTGCGCCACGCTATCACCAAGCACTTTTCGCAATGCTGCCTGCAATAAGTGTGCGCTGGTGTGGTGGATCATTATTTGCTTTCTGCGGTTTTCATCCACAACAGCGTTTACAACATCGTCAACAGTTGCTTCCCCGTTCAATATCTCCGCTTTATGTATAAAAAGCTCGTTAAACCTAGTTGTATTAAGCACTTTCGCCTTAAAATGCGTTCCTTCAATACAACCTGTATCGCCGACCTGACCACCGGATTCAGCGTAGAATGGGGTCTTATCAAGGATTATTTCAACAATATCTCCTTCTCCAATTACGTTTTTAACAACGCAACCAAGCACTTTAGTTTGTTCATATCCCAGAAACTGGGTAGGGCCGACTTTCTCCAGGATTTCATTGTAAACAAGATCATCCGTTAGCTTTACAGCGGTGTGGGCTTCCCTGGCCCTTTCCTTTTGTTCAGCCATGGCTTTATTAAAGCCCTCAATGTCTACTTTAATATTCTTCTCCTGAGCCATTTCCACAGTTAATTCCAACGGAAATCCAAATGTATCATATAGTTTAAACGCATCTTCTCCGGATATGAGGTTAGATTTAGCCATTAATTCCTCAAGTAACGCTTCCCCGCGGCCGAGCGTTTGTTTAAAGCGTTCTTCTTCGCGTAAAATAACTGATTTTATTCTGTCCTGATTGGTTTTAAGTTCAGGATATGTTTCGCAGTAATTATCTACAATAGTATCCACAATCTTATGAAGAAATGGCAGTTCAATTCCCAGCATCTTGCCATGCCGTAACGCCCGCCTCATGATCATTCTAAGCACATAATTTCTGCCCTCATTACCCGGAACAAGCCCATCAGAGATCAGGAAAGATACGCAGCGTGCATGGTCAGTGATTATGCGTAGGCTTATATCTTCTTTTGGATTGTCTTTATACTTTTTACCTGATAATTCAGTTACTTTTTCAAGGATTGGGCTTAACAAGTCAGTCTCAAACGTTGAAGTTAAGCCATTCACAACCATTGTTACCCGCTCAAGTCCCATGCCCGTATCAACGTTTTTCTTTTCCAGTGGACTGAAGTTTCCTTCTTCATCCTTGTATAACTCCATAAATACAAGGTTCCACACCTCTACATAGCGGTCACAATCGCATGCATTATCAATTCCGCAGTTCTCGCCACAGGCTAACTCCTCACCCAGATCATAATGTATCTCTGTACAAGGCCCGCATGGCCCTGTTGGCCCGGGGGGACCCCAGAAATTATCCTTTTTTCCTTTTCTTAGAATACGATCTGCCGGTACTCCCACATCTCTATGCCAGATTTCAAAGGATTCATCGTCTGTTTCATATATGGTAACCCACAGCTTCTGCTTGTCGAGCTTAAGTTCATTGGTCACAAAATCCCACGCCCAGGGAATTATCTCTTTTTTAAAGTAATCACCAAAGCTAAAATTTCCAAGCATTTCAAAAAAAGTGTGATGTCTTGGTGTCCTGCCAACGTTCTCTATATCTGAATCCTTACCTCCCGCTCGTGCGCATTTTTGTACTGTTACGACTCTTGGAGGTGTTGGCGGCTTTTCATACCCTAAAAATATTGGCACAAACTGCAACATGCCTGCCGGCGTAAGCAGTACAGTTGGGTTATCAGGAATTAGTGACGAACTTGGTAAATGTAAATGATCGTGTTTATCTTTAAAAAATTGTATAAATTTATTTCTTATATCTTTGCCATTCATATTTATTAACCCTTAAAATTCTATTCTATCATAGCAGAACAGTAAAACAGAACCAAAAATGAAATGTAAAGTTATATAAAAAAAATAATAACAAATTATTAACTTTTATTTTCAGGATACTTATATTAACAAGAAATTACCCAATAATCCTGAATAATACAGAAAGGACAACTCTATGCATATTAATTCAACAACAAGCCCAGCATTTGGCTATAGATTTTGTAGAAAAAACGACAAATTAGTTGAAAAGTTATCAAAAATCCCGGATACACTTCAATATAATCAATTACATATATTTGGTGATGATCCCAAAAAGGTAGCACATTCTTTAATAGAACGTAATGCGGCCTGTTTTAATAAAACTCATAAAGAGGCTGCAAAACATCAATATGAATTAAACAAGAGCTTATTAAGCCAACTGGGAGATAAATCTTTAGAGCATAAACCGGCAGCAAAAATATTGGGATTCCTAAAAAAATTATTTACAATAGTCCCTTTATCTTGTTGATGCAGGCTTTTTTGCTGTAACTCCATTCTCTTGACGTGATATAAGCTAATTTCCAGCCGCAGCGTTCAAGTGTCTGGTGTTTCCCAAGTACTTCCTTGTTTTCAAAACCGACTGTTTCTAGTATAAGCGCTTTATCACCGTTTGAAACAAGAAAATCTACTGTGTAAGCGCCAATTTTAATATCATTTAATACTGTGAAGCCTTCATTTTCCAATAACTGCTTAATTTCGCATTTAACTGGATCAACTGACTCTATTGTACTTATATTCTGGCTTACAGTCTGTATGTATTCAAGATAATCTCTTAATATGCCGGGAGGGAGTGTTTCAACAGGCCTTGAAATATAACATATAAGCTTTTTCCTGGCTCTTGTTATTGCAACGTTAAATAAATTGGGCTTTTGCGCAAATGTAATACTCTGATAATGGCTGTTTGGAGCAACTGTGAAGGATAAAAGCATAATATCCCGCTCATCGCCTTGAAAAGTATGAGCTGTTCCAGCTTCAATCTGGTATTTTTTAATAATATCACCTGTAAATACCTGATAAAGCGCTTTTTTGACCAGCTCTACCTGACCTCTGAATGGGGAAATTATACCTATAGAACCGTTTTCATTTTCCTGTATTATCTGGTGGACTCTATCAATGATTTTTTCTACTTCTGCCATATTTCTAGTACTATCAAGATCAACCTTGGCATTTTCCAGCACATTCAGCTCAACACAGCTTACTTTGTCAACAGAGATTTGCCTTTTCATTATTTTTAGCCTGCTGCCATAGAACTCTTTATTACTGAATTCAATAATCTCAGGATAACTCCTGAAGTGCTCATCAAGCAGCACACTGGATGTAGCGTAATAATGGGCTACATCGAACATGGAATTCGTCCTGTAACGCCACATAAGCTGGTACTTGTCCGGCATATTGTATTTATTCAGGAACGACTGCTCCTTTGCCTTTTCAAGAAAGGATAAATGCGGGAGCTGTTTGTCATCGCCCACAATAATTGCCTTTTTTGCCCTGAAAAGTATGGGAATGCAGCCTGCTATGTCGCATTGAGAGGATTCATCAATTATGGCAACATCGAACAATCCGGGTTCAAGCGGCAGGGATTCTGACACGGCCTGCGTTGTGACTGCCCAGCATGGGAATGCCTCCAGCAATGGCGCAAAATCCTCATTAAAAAGCACCCTGCTTTGCAGGTTTTTCTTTCTTTCTACCAGCGCTTTAGAATGTATTATCAACCGCTGCCTTTTATACTGATCCCGTATAAGAGCTTTAAGCGCGTTTCTTCGTTTGTTTTTAAGTATCTCTATTGCTGTTTGCTTGTATTTCTGTCTTAATTCTTTTAAATTCTCAAAATTCTGTGTTATATTGCCGTTTTTCGAGATTTTTATCTCAATTTTTTTAAGTTTTTCCTTTAATTCAATTGCGTTTAAATCCTGCCTTATGTGTGGCATTGTTTCTGTGGTGATTTCGATTTTTAACTTGTTTTTAAGCAGGAAACTCAATGCTTTTAAATGCAGGGTATTTATTATCCCTTGTTTTTCGCAAATATTTTCTATCTTATCCAGCAAATTGCGGCAATAACCTACTTCATGCCCAGTTAAAGAAACATTTATCAGCTTTTCATCTGTGCTTATTTTTTCGTATTCCAGAAAAACGCTATACCATTCACTCTCAAGCCTGAAAATTTCCTGGCATTTTTCCTCTATTTCCTGCTTATTATCAAGAACCAGCTTAAGATCGTCAATTTCAGTCAGCACAGCACTCTCAATTCCTGAATCAAGGTCAATTTTATTTGAGATTAAATCCTGCAACTGGAAACTTAACTGCTTTTGATAGTCGGGTTTGCCTGCCCTCATAGACAAAAATTTTGCTCCAAAGCCGTTCAGTCGATCACTTACAACATCCACTGCCTTGTCCATTTTTGATGCAATAAGCACTGTCTTGCCTGAACCCGTTAAATGAGATGCAATATTTGCTATGGTCTGTGATTTCCCTGTTCCCGGCGGGCCAAAAACAGTAATCAGCGTATTATGTTTAAGCTCTTCAATTACCTGTTTCTGGCTTTCGCTTAAATCCAACGGAGTTACTGGTAATTTTTCGGAAGATTCATTTGATTTTTGCTTCTTGTTTTTAGTAGCACCTGAAAATTCCTCATGAATAGGCGAAAGAGCTGTTTCCCTGAACACGCCCACAGGCTTTTCAGATATCTCGCTTAATTCATGTAACAACCCCGCAAGCACAGCAGGCCTTTTTGTCAGAACAACAGCAGAATCCTCGGTAATAACAAGATTTTCATCATCAGGAATAACAACTCTTAATGTATTGAGGAAAATGTCTATTTTTTCCCTGGTTAACGGCATTTCCGGAATATAATCAATGATTCCATCTAAAAGATGCTCTGCTGTTTCATCTTCTTCATCGAACTCCATCAAACTGACCAACGCGCTGGTATTTAAAGATAAATAATCGTCCTGAAGTATGCAGTTAATATCCATGCCGTCTCTTTCAAGCCTGCATGGCATATACAGCAAAGGGGTAAGAAAGTCTTCCTTTTTCCTGCTTCTGCCTTTTAAAAACAAGAACCCATATATTAACTGGTAATCCTTGCGTGAAGCATCGGATTGCACCATTAATTCTGTTAATTTACTATCTGAACCTTTAATTTTAAGCGGCTTGTCGGGATTAATACTTAAGTAATCCTGATCTTCCAGGAAAAACCATTTATTTGTCTTATCCTGGTTGAGGTTTTTAAATGCACAAGACCTTATTTCCTCACTGACGCAGTCATGCAGATACATGGCCAGCCGTTTTATAAAACTGTCCCTAAATGCTGAGCTTATTGCTTTTGTCGCTTCCTGTAGCATAGTTAGATTATATAATAAATTCCGCATATAGTGTTAGCCATAAAACTTGAAAAAATGTCCTCTATAGATTACAATGTTAAATATGGAGAAAACTATTGAATACTACCAAACTAAAAATGGAAAGTGTCCCTTTGAAGAATGGATTAAATCCTTTAAGGATAAAACTACTAAAATGAGGATACTAAAAAGAATAGAGCGTCTTGAATATGGTTACTACGGAGAATTCGAGCAAATAAACGAAGATTTGTTTGAACTTAAATTAAAGTTTGGTAAAGGCTATAGAATTTATTATTCTGATATTAATAACAAATTAGTTTTATTTTTATCAGGTGGCGATAAACATAGGCAATCTGCTGATATTAAAAAAGCCATTGAGTACTTGAATGATTATAAGGAGCGCATAAAATGACTGATAAATTACCATCAAAACCTCATAACCCTTTAGTGTTTTTTGAAGATATAGAAGACTTAGAGGCATATATAAATGTATGCATTGAAGAATACCTTGAAACAGGGGATTTTCAGGAATTGGGCAAAAGCCTGGAAACCCTGATAAAAGCACAGGGCAAAATTTCAACCTTTTCTAAAAGAGCAGAAATTACACGACAGCATTTACATGCTTTGTTTAAAAGCAAAAAAGAGCCTAAGTTTCATACTATGCTTAAAATTTTTAATGAATTAGGCTTTAGTATAAATATATCAAGGGAACACAAAAAAGCTTCGTAGCTGGGTTAATTGCCCTTGACGCTTCCTGTAGCATAGTTAGATTATATAATAAATTTGAGTTTTACTGCCAATATTCTTTAAAATTACGAATTCTTAATGTTAAAACCCTAATACGCTTCAAATCTTTTTAGTTATTTCGAATTTTCCTTTCGAGGTAGTTTAACAATTTTTTTTCATATTTCCTGTGTATTTTATAAATTATGCCTTTTATTTCAGGAAGTTTACCAGTTTCAACTAATTTCTCTATTTTTTTCTGAGAAAATAAACGGAACAAGTTTGAATGAATTATTCCTCCTCTTTTACCTAAATAATTACTAATTGAAAATCTTAATTCTTCTTTATCTTTTATTCCTTGTTTTTTCAGTTGTTTTATTAACAACTTGGATTTTCTTAATGCCACGTTATGAAACAATTTATCAAGTCCATGATTATACATAGCAAAAACTGTGTGAAACGATGCACTACCCCAGTCGCCATGTAGAGCGTATACTAATCCATTAAGGCCTGCCCCAATTTCAGTTCCAAAATGAACAATTCTTCCAAAGGTATTCCTGCGTTCTTCGGAAAAATTACTGTCTTCAATAAAGTTATTAACTAACGCTTTTAATTCTTTTTTTCTTTGAGGAAGTAATCTACTTGCAGACCCAAAACTCGGACCATGTCTTTTATGATTTATGTACGGATTTCCGTTTAAAATTACTGTGCTCAATTTATAGCTCCTTATTACACATATAAAGACAATGAAGGAGTAAAATTGCTAAAATTTTAACAAAATTTAATAAACATAATAAATTAATCCTACTGCAAAACTTCGTAATTTAAAAACCTGCTTATCCAGCTAAATAATACCATTAGCTCATATGGTTTGGGAATATATAGATCCACGCCGCTATCGAGGATTTTTTCCTTGTTACAGTCTGTTGTTGAAACTATTATCTTAATATGAGGATGATTTTTCTTTATATGTTTGCATATTTCAAGATCTTTTTCAGCCGTCACCTCATTTATATCAAAAATAATAAGGTTAGGAATAAACGCATTAACGGTTTCCTTAAGGTATTCCGAATAATTAAGGGCTTCAACATTGTATCCCTGCATTTCAAGAGTGGTAGCAAGCAGGTATGACAGCGAAGCATCACCTTCAACGACCAGGATTTTCTTTTCTGTAACTTTTTCCTGCTCTCCTGCAGTTATTTTTACCCTGTCACTAACCCAAAATGATCCTACTTTGGTTTTTGCCAGCTTGTGAATGCTTACAGCATTATTAACCAGTTCTTCAAATCCAATATCCTTAGTATGACTATTGGAAGCTATACCAATACTTACAGACGCAAGAGGCACCCGCCTTCCCACCTTTTCATCTCCAGTGAGAATCAGATAGCCCCTGTTAATATCCTCATTTGTATAAAATTTAGGCGAGACCATATCAAAGTAATAGCTTAAAAAAGTAGCGATCTTTTCTGCTTTTTCAGATACTGTGAAGATTATAAACTCATCTTCCCCGACCCGTCCAAGAAAATCTTTTTCATCAACAGAAGTCCTAATTATAGCTATAAACGTTTGCAGAAGTTTTTCCGCTGCAATATGCCCGTATATTTCCTTGTAAGGTTCAAAATTATCTATATCGAGGTACATTAAAGCATACAACTCATCTTTTCTCATTTTCAGGTTTCTTTTTAAAATCCTGTATGAAAGGCTTACATAGGGGAGTTTGGTTGTATGGTCGGTCAATTCATCAATATGCCTTCTCAAATGCGCAAATATCCTTAAGGACAACTCTTTTTTGTCTATTGCTTCATCCTGAAAGTCATCTGCGCCTACTCTTAAAAGGTTTATCTTTTTATCAATGTCCTGAACCCCAGATAAAACCATAATTACGGGTCTATAAAAATTAGTTTTTTCTCTTAATTTTGAGCATATATCACTTATGTCTTCTTTAAAATTATCGTGTGCGATTATTAAATCCGGCTCGTATTCCGTAATCATTTCATACGCGCCAGCAAGATTGTCAGAGGTTATAGCCTTAATTATTGAGCTATCCTTAAAAAATTCCTTAGCATAGCTTGAGTTTTCAACATTTGAGTCTAATATAAGCACGATCTGGGATATAAACATTACTCTCTCTCCTGGAATTTTTGTTGAGTGTAAATTTCAGGAGAAGCTACAGGCAGTGTCAGAGTAAACATTGACCCTTTATCACTGCTTTCAACGACTATATCGCCTTTCATACTTTGCACCAGAGACTTTGTAATATACAAACCAAGCCCGGTTCCCTGCACTCCTCTGGTAAGAGGGCTGTCTATTCTTGAAAATTTAGTAAATATTTTTGATATATGCTCCTTAGGTATGCCAAAACCCTGGTCTTTAACCTTTATTTCAATAGTATCTGTATCGTTTGGAACGAATCCAGCCTCAATATTAACCATAGTGCCGGGATTTGAGTATTTTACAGCATTATCCACAAGGTTCATGAGTACCTGCTCGAGTTTATCAGTATCAGCCCATACAGGCGGCAGACTGGGCAGGATATTTACTTCTATTTTATGATTCTTGGCTTTATGCTGTATGCTGCATAAAATACTTTCAACCATCTTCTTTACTTCTACTGCTTTATAAATAGGCTTGGATTGCTTTGCCTCAAGCTTGGAAACAGTAAGCAGGTTTTCCACAAGCCTGGTAAGCCTGTCCACCTGGCTTTTAATAATGCCAATAAATCTTATCTGCTGTTCCTGCGTAAGGCTATTCCCAGCGCTCAGCAGGGTATCTGCAAATCCTTTTATGCTGGTAAGAGGTGTTCTTAGCTCATGGCTAACTGTGCTGACAAAATCAATATGCGCCTGATTTAAGAATGCAATGCTGGAAAATGGAATTACCAAATAAATAATATTTTTTTCTGCGGTTTTTGATTGATTTATCCTTATGCAGGTAAGTTTATTATCTTTATCCTTTAACTCCCCAATCTGGTATGCATCATTATCATCTTCTTCGCAAACATTACATGCTTCTTTTGTAAATTTTATTATGTCGAGAAGGCTGGTGCCTATTAATTCTTCCCTGGAGAATTTTGTAAGTTTTTCAAAATTTTTATTTACATCAATAATAGACTGTTGGGCATCACATATTGCTACTCCCTCAGGCAGGTTTTCAAATATTTGTTTATAAAGTTCAATTTTCATAATTAAATTATAGCAAAATTAAGCATTGTAAAGAATAATTAATTATTTATTAACTAACTAACTCGAATTGCTAGTTGATTTGAAAAAAATTCATATATAGGCGAAACCTCCTATTAGTAAGAGTAGGAGGTTTCTAAATTGAACGATATTGAATTAACAATAAATATTTTCGCAGTAGTTGATGATATTATCAAATCCATAAAAATAGACCCAAAGCCAGGGCCAGCAGGTAGATTAAGCGAATCTGAAATATTAACATTGATGATATTACATCCAATATTAAAACCGTTTTGTGACTTAAAACGTTTTCACTATTGGCTTTTATTCAATTGCAAGCATCTTTTTCCACATATCCCTGAATACTCCAGAATTACAAGATTGTTCAACAATAATCGAGAATATTTGATGGTAATAATGCAAAAACTTGCTAACCTCAACAGTTTTGGCGTTGTTGCAGACGGAACAACTATAAGCGTAATGGAAGCCATAAGGGGTAAATTTGCAAAAAGCTTCAGGAATGCAAGAAAAGTTTATTCAACAAGTAAAAAGAATTGGTATTTTGGCTTTTTACTTGAAATGGTAATTGATTCTGAGGGTAAAATTTCCCATATTAGCATTGGAACTGGGGCTGAGGTAAGGCAATTGGAAAACTTGCTCGAAGATTTACAAGATAAGTGGGTTCTTTGCGATAGGGGGAGCAGGAATGCCGAGGTGTGGGAAAAGTTTTGGAAAGATAAACAGGTAAAAGTGAAGATAACAGGGGGTAAAGAACGTCAATGGATTGAAAATGTTTTTGGATTTTTAAAGACGAAACTCGGACTTGATAAAATCCGAGTTCGCAAAATGCCTTCTTTTTTATCCAGGCTTTATGCCATTCTTTGTAGCTATAACTTAATCCTTGAGTTGGATTTGGCTATTTAGCAATTCGAGTTAACTATTAATTTTTATTTTTACCGGATTTATATAAACAGGTTAAATATTTTATGAGGGAAATAAAATGATAAATTTCGGAGCGCATTGCCATGTTGAAGGAAGCATAGACTATCTATCAACTCTTTCCGATAAAACCCTGAAAAGTATAAAAAGGGCGAAACAAAAAACTGAAAGAGATAAATCAAGGCCTGATGATATTGTTACGATTAATGTTAAACCAGGGACTATTAAGCTTGATATTCTTACGCCTATATATACTCCCAAAAGTTACGAAGCAAGACTTGTTACAAATGGGAACAGTCCAGAAGAGAAAATTTTTGAAGGTGGCCAGGAATATATCGACTTTGAAAATTGGTTTAACAACAAACGAAAGATTGCACTTGATGAAGCAATAAAAGATGAAAAAAGAATTCCAGAGGCTATAGAAGTACATAAACCCTATATGCAAGAAATGTTAGGCGTAATTAACGATAAAAAAAGCGAAGTTATCGCAAAAAAAGGAAAAATAAAGCAGGTTCTTAATATACTATCATAAATTTTCTGCCAGTAACGCCGCACCGAGTAATCCTGCATAATTCTCAAATTTAGCAGGCAAAATCTGGGTATCAGCGATGAGAACCCTCTGCTTTACTCTGTTACGCAATGTTTCATAATTTACCAGCTTTGCCATGCCCCCGCTTAAAATGATACTTTCCGGCTCAAACACGTTTATTAATGCGGACAGGCCCATTGACACATACTCTTCCCACACATCATAACTATCTTTGTACTTATGATAGGCTGTGCCGGAGGCGTATGCTTCCCAGCAGTCCCACAACCCGCAGGTGCATTTTCTTCGTTTTTCCCAGGTAATTGGTATATGCCCCACCTCTGCGGCTGCGCCTGTTGTGCCTCTTAATAATTTCCCATCTACTATAATACCCCCGCCCACGCCTGTACCAAGAGTTATTGTTATTGTGTTATTATGCCCTCTTGCGCTTCCTGCTTTGTATTCTGCATAAGCTGCGGCATTAGCGTCATTTTCAACAAATACAGGCACGTTAAATTTTTCCTTGAGAACTTTCCCAAAGTTTAAATCACTGTATCCCTGCGGTAAATTACCTGTTGAGCCTGTGACCTGTGAATTTTTCAGGTCAACTGTGCCCGCTGTTGCTATACCGATAGCTTTAATATGGTGAAACTTTTCTATTCCCTCACAAACACAATTTAAGATTCCTTGCGCTGTATCGGGTGTAGCATATGATATTACATCACTGACAACTTTTTCCTGATCCACGCAAGCAAAAAATATTTTAGTCCCGCCTATGTCGATTCCAAGGTTTTCATTTTTCATTTATTTACCTTTTTTAATTTTTGTAAACTTACATAATTCTAATTTAAAATAACCTAAAATAGGTTAATATTAAAGTAATTTCACCAGGATATGCACAGGATATATATTAAGTTTTTTAGTAAATATCTCGAATATTCTTTTATTAAGTTATAGAAAGCATTTTAGATGAATTATAGTCGCTGGTATGATAAAACTGAAGAGCTCAGGACGATTATGGAATCCCTGCGGGGACTTGACCAGAATTTGCGATATGCCTTTGCTCTTGAGATAATACAATCTGCGATTAGCAGGCAAGCAGATAAAGACGCTTTTCTGGAAACATTAAAAAATGAAGGTTTAAAAATTGGAAAACGCTGGTATGATAAAGATGATGTATTTCACTCAGCAATTGAAATGCTGAAATTTTTACCCCCAGCAGAAGTACAGGAATTATTCAGAGACACAATTATTTCAATGATGTATGAAAATGAAAATATTTCTTGGCAATGATATATGCGAAATTGAGAGGATAGGAGAGGTTTTTAGCAAGTATGGAAAAAAGTTTTTAACACGAACTTTTACAGAACTTGAAATAAAATACTGTCTTTCAAACCCCAACCTTACCGCCCAACGCTTAGCTGTACGCTTTGCGGTAAAAGAAGCTGTTTCTAAGGCGCTTGGCGTAGGAATAAACAAACTGGGATGGGATAAAGGTATAAACTGGAAAGATGTAGAAGTTGTCCGGGGCGACAACGGGGCTGTTAAAACAAGGCTTTTCAATAAAGCAAAAGCTTTTGAAGAAAAGTTAGGCATAAACGAGTGGGCAGTGAGTGTTTCTCACAGCAGGACTGATGCACTGGCCACTGTGATTGGGTATTCATCTTTTCCGTCTTGAAGATGCCAGTTTTATACTGCTGATCTTTGAATACTTATTCCCCAGCATAATTTTTTCCGCATCTTCTAAAATTTTCACTGTTTCATAACCATTTAAGCCATCTGTTCTTGGTTTTGTCCTATTTTTTATACAACTTAAAAAGTGCTGGCATTCGAGCTTTAAAGGCTCAATATCAATATAATCAGGACATTCAATAAGCCGTCTGTCAGGTGTAAGGTTATCATACACTTCAAGCTTTTTGCTTGGTAATGTATCATCAAGAACAGCAGTGGCTTTTGTTCCTCTGGCCATCAAAACGACTCTTTTAACTGAATGAATCCAGCTGTCGCTTAAATGAACAGGAATATCACCTTCGAATTCCACGTCAATGTGCGTTATGTCAACTATATCATCGTTATTTACGGAATACCCGACCGCTGATGTTACTTTTACAGGTTTTTTATCCAGCACATAACCTGCCATTGATAAATCATGAGGCGCAAGATCCCATAATACGTTTCTGTCATTCCTGAAGAAGTTTATATTTAGCCTGTCACTTTGCACATAGGTTATATCTCCCAATGCACCTTCTTTAATAAGAGATTTCAACCTGTTTACAGCCGGATGGTACAAAAGCAAGTGCCCTACCATTAAAACCAGGCCTTTTTCATCAGCGTAATCCATTAATTCCTTTGCTTCTTCGCTATTTGTGGATATTGGTTTTTCTACATAAACGTCTTTACCGGCATGCAGGGCTTTTTTTACAAGCGGGTAATGAGTATGGCTTGGTGTTGATATTACCACACCTTTAATTTCTTCCGTTTCAAGTATTTCATCAAAATCACAAATGCACTTAACACCCGTATGCTCATCCGTAACCTTGCAAAGCAAGTCTGAATCAATATCACAAACGCTGTACAAGGCTTCAAGGTTGTAAAAATTTCTTACAAGATTCTTGCCCCATGTTCCACACCCAATAACCGCTACTTTAATACTCACCTGTATTTCTCCGTTGTATTATCTTGAACTAATCACTCTTGCGGCATGAACTCCTGATGCCGATGCCTGAATAAGCCCTCTTGTCACACCTGCGCCGTCACCGATTGCAAAAAGGTTTTTTACTCCTTCGGTTTCCAGCTCATTAGAGAGTTTAACCCTTGCGCTGTAAAACTTTACCTCAACCCCATAAAGCAGGGTATATCTTGATGCAACACCCGGCGCTATCTTGTCCAAGGCTTGTATCATTTCCACAATGCTTGTAAGGTGCCTGTGCGGCAGAACAAGACTTAAATCACCGGGAACTGCATGTTTTAATGTTGGAACAACCGTACCATCAGCAATTTTTGCCGGGGTTGAACGTCTTCCTGTCATAAGATCGCCGAATCTCTGCACAAGTACCCCGCCTGCAAGCATATTTGCCAGCCTTGCAATGTGCTGACCATAGGCTATAGGTTCCTTAAAGGGTTCCGTGAATTTTTTACTCACTAATAAAGCAAAATTAGTGTATTCAGTTTTTTTCTCAGCATAACTATGGCCATTTACAGTTGTTATGCCTGCGTAATTCTCACAAACAACTTCCCCATTAGGATTCATACAGAATGTTCTTACATCATCACCAAAAGTTGGGGCATTATACAATAATTTTACTTCATACAGCTTGCTGGTAAGCTCTTCCATAATTGAAGCCGGCAGTTCCACCCTCACACCTATATCTACAGCATTATTTTCCAGACCAACGCCGAATTTCTTAAACTCTCCGGTTAGCCAGTCAGCGCCTTCCCTTCCGGGTGCAACTATTACATACCTGGCGTTTACTGTTTTACCGCTTTTAGTTGTAAATCCCTTAACTTCATCCCCTTCAATAATCAGGGAATATGCTTGGTCACTTGAATGAACCTCGACTTTATCCTTTAATGCGTCATACATGTTTTTCAAGACGCCCTGAGACTTATCCGAGCCCATATGGCGGATTGGAGAATGGATAAGCTTCAATTCCGCAAGCTTTGCACGTCTTGAGATTTCTGACACAGCTTCGCTATCATTTCCATGAACCTTATTTGTAGCTCCGTAATCAAGGTAAATATTGTCAGTGTATGAAATCAAATCCTGAAGTGCTGACCGGTTCATATATTCAATAAGGTTGCCACCAACTTCTGAGGCCAAAGTCAGCTTCCCGTCACTGAATGCCCCTGCTCCACCCCATCCGCAGAGGAGGTTACAGGTTTTACATGGCGGACATTTATGGCCTTCCCTTGCCGGGCATTTTCGTTTGTCGATTTTCGGCCCTTTTTCAAAAACCGCTATTTTCCAGTCAGGTTTTAGCTTTGTTAATTCCAGCGCTGAAAAAATCCCTGCCGGCCCTGCCCCAATTATTGCTACATCGTACATTTTTACCCTTTGTAATAAAGTAATTCTTCCTTTAGAAATTTAGCACGAAAACAGGCGATGGTCTAATATGGATTAAATTTAAACTAAGACGTCACCCTGAACTTGTTTCAGGGTCTTTCCAAGAAACAACTGTAAACCATGATTTGTTTTACATTGAAAATTTGCAAGATGCTGAAACAAGTTCAGCATGACGATATTCGCTTAGTATAAACGCTGGACAGATTCCCGCGTCGCGCCTTGCAGGCGCTCCTCGGAATGACAAAGGAGAAGCTATCAGAAGTCCAGCCCAATATCAATTATTCCTGCTTTTGCGGTAATTGCGCTAGTAGAAATATAATCCACCCCTGAAGAAGCAATGTTATTGATATTTTCTAATGTTACTGTCCCGCTGGCTTCAGTTATTGCCTGACTATTTACAAATTTAACTGCCTCTTCCATTTGCGTCACAGACATATTGTCGAACATAATTATATCTGCGCCCGCTTCAAGCGCCTGCTTCACCTCTTCAATGGATTGTGTTTCGACCTCAATTTTTACAGTATGCGAAATTTTTTGTTTTGCAGCCATCACAGCCTGCTCAATCCCTCCAGCTGCTGCGATATGGTTATCCTTTATCATTACGCAGTCGTACAAACCAAACCTGTGCGGCGAGCCGCCTCCAATACTCACGGAATACTTCTCAAAAATCCTGAAATTCGGACAGCTTTTTCTTGTATCGCAAATTCTGGCTTTGTATGGTTTTATTGCTTCCTGATATCTGGCTGTCATGGTTGCAATAGCGCTCATCCGCTGGAGAAAATTCAACGATAAACGCTCCCCCGTGAGTATTGCCCTTGCATTACCTGAAATTTCAGCTATATCCTGTCCTGCTTTCACCCTATCGCCTTCATTAGCAAGGTAATTTATATTTACATCGCCACCCAGCAAGTCAAATATCATTTTTAAAACCGGCAGCCCTGCTACAATGCACTGTTCACGAGCATTATATCTTGCTGTTACAGTTTGATTTTCAGGAATTATAGTAAAAGTTGTCAGGTCGCCATGCCCAATATCTTCAATTAAAGCCTGTTTTATAAGGTCTTTTACCAATGGATTGTTGAGGGAATACATATAGACTCCTTTGACAGATAGCTATTATGAGCTTCATCTTTTGTTTCAGGATAATCCTCCCTAAAATGCGCTCCCCTGCTCTCTTTTCTTAACAATGACGAACGTATTATTAACTCCGCCACAGTTAAAAGACTTCTGAATTCATATTCTTCAAGGTTTCTGCATTTATATTCCTGGTCAAAATCCAGCTTTAGCTCATTTATAATTTTTAACGCTTCTTTTAAGCCCTGCTCATCCCTTACTATACCGGCTTTTTTCCACATTGTTTCCCTGAGAGTTTTTTTAAGCTTCAATACCTCCTGCGGCAAGTCAAAATGATTTTTTTCATACTGGCTAATCAAACAGTTTATCTGACAATCCTTATTTAACAAGATTGATATATCCTGCTTGGAAAGAGTTTCTGCAAGCTCATTCGCAACCACAACGCATTCAAGCAGGGAATTGCTCGCTAGCCTGTTTGCTCCATGAAACGACGTACAGGCCGCTTCACCAACAGAATAAAGCCCTTTTATAGAGGTTTCGCCGTGAACCGATGTTTTTATACCACCCATTATATAATGTGCTGCTGGAGATACAGGTATAGGTTCTCGTATTATGTCTATTTCATGCTCAAGACAGACATTAAGTATATTTGGAAATCTTGCTTTAATCTGTTCTTCAGGCAAACAGGTCGCATCAAGAAGGACATAATCATATCCTTTTTCCTGCATTTCAAAAAAAATAGCGCGTGTAACCACATCTCTGGGAGCAAGAGAATCAGTAAAATATTCTCCATCAAGGTTTTTCAGTTTTGCACCCTCGCCCCTTACAGATTCAGAAATAAGAAATCTTGAACCATTTTCCTCAAAATTCAGGGCTGTTGGGTGAAACTGAATAAATTCCATATTCTGCACTGTTGCGCCAGCCCTGTATGCAAGGACTATTCCATCGCCAGTGGCTATTGAAGGATTTGTGGTATTGCTATAAACCTGTCCTGCTCCTCCAGTTGCAATAATTACAGCCGATGAATAAATTGTTTCATACTCACCGGTTGTTTCATCCAAAACTATAACTCCTCTGCAAGTTTTTTCAGAGTCAACAAGCAAATCTACTGCTACTGTTTTTCTATAAATCTGGATTCTAGGATTGCTCTCAACTTTATCAGACAAAGTTCGCTCAATATTTCTACCTGTTGCATCCCCGCCTGAGTGAAGAATTCTCCTTGTACTATGTGCGCCTTCAAGCGTTAACTCAATCTGCTGATCCGACGCCCGGTCAAATTTTACACCATATTGAATTAAATCAGAAATAGATTCTGCGCTTTTCTTTGAAATAAATTCTGCAACATCTTTATCAGTTAATCCTGCCCCCGCTTTCAGGGTATCCTTAACGTGGAGGGCTACAGAATCCTGTGTATTTTCAGGCAAAACCCCCACTATGCCGCCCTGGGCATAACGAGAATTGCTCTCTCTTAAATCAGATTTAGTTATTAATAAAACCTGCTTAGCTGTCTTTTCCGAGAGCTTTATAGCTGTATAAAATTCAGCAATGCCGCTGCCTATGATTATATATGGTTTTTCACTGAATCTCATTATCCCATAGTATACTTCAAAAACAGGGAATTTCAATAGTAAACAGCGAACCTCTGTTCACTTGACTCTTAACACTAACCTTACCATTGTGTGTTTTTACTATATTTTCCACAATAGAAAGGCCAAGCCCGCTCCCTCCGGTTTCCCTGCTCCTTGATTTATCCACCCTGTAAAAACGCTTAAAAATGTTTTTTAAATGACTCTTTTCTATACCGCAGCCAAAGTCCTGAACACTAATTACCACATTATTGCCGGTTTTTTTAGCTTTTATTATGATTTTTGACTTATCACTGCTGTACTGCACAGCATTTTTAACCAGGTTCAATAATGCCTGCTCCAGCAGGATTTCATTGGCTTTAACAGTAATTTGGCCATTACACTGCGTTTCAAACGTAATTTTTTTATCTTTTATAAGAGTTTCCTGAATTTGCACAACATTTTTAATCAAATTTTCGGCATTAACTTCTTCAAATGCGATGATATAGTCTTCTTCACCTTTTTGTAACTGTGACAAAGTCATAAGATTTTCTATAATATTTGACATTCGAATCGTATTTTTTTTAATTATATTCAGGTATTTATCAACAGTTTCCGGGGAATAATCCTGCCTATTAATCAGGTTATTTGCATAACCGTCTATAATAGCCACAGGCGTCCTTAGTTCATGAGAAACATCAGCTATAAACCTTGATTTAGTGTAAATATCAGAGTCTCTTATTGCTATGGAAATATTATCAAATATTCTTTCAAGAAGGTTAATTTCTTCATTTTTCAAGATTTTTGGCGGATCCAGAATCATCTTAATTTTTTTAGCAGAGGTGACATTTATAAGTACTTTTTTAACCCCTAAAAATTTTTCAATTTTTCCGGATATTAACGCTAAAATTTCATCCATATCCAGTGTACTTTTTACAATGGAGATTACTTCAGCCAGAAATTTTTCCCGTTCAGCTGTTTGTTTAATTGATTCAAGAAGTTCGGCATGTTTAATAGCAATAAATATTTGGTCAGAAATTGATTTTAAAAGAATTATTTCTTCAGAATTCCAATTCCTGAATTTATTTAATTCTGACAAAACAAGCATTCCCCATTTTTCAGATTCATGCCTTATAGGAACACCAATCATAGACTTAACTTCGAGTTTTTCATAAAAATTTTTAATTAATTCAGGAGCATCAGATTCTGCTATGTTATAAAAAGCCAATATATCTCCTTCATCCAGTAATTTTTTACCCCAGAATTCGGCAATCAGTTCACTTTTACTATAATCATAGATACCTTTTATTTTCTCAGTTTTTTTATATTCCTTTCTTAATATAAAATCCTGATAATTTTTGTTATTTGGGAATTCCACTATTGTTATTCGATCTACTTCAAATACCTTTGCAATTTGTTCACAGATTACAGATAAAACTTCATTGATATCCAGGCTACTTCGTATAGTTGCAGTTAAATTCCTTAAAAGTCGTTCTCTTTCAGCCGTTTTTTGTATAGTTTCAAATAATTGCGACTGATAAAGACCTATACTTGTCTGGTCTGTTAGAGTTTCTACAAATTTCACGTCTTCCGTAATAAAAGCTCTCGGCCCTCCCGTATAATGAATAAGTATTGTGCCGAGAAATTCACCTGCGTATGATAAAGGCACAGAAAATCCTGATTTTACATTATGTTCTCTTAAATACCCAGCTGTTTTGCTGTTCTCAATATTATGTTTCTTAAGCCATGCTTCAGTATCTTCTATAATAATAATCTGTGTTACGGCTTTGTCCATTCCTTCAGGAGAATCTCTTTCGGGTAGGAATCCCAGAGTACTTTTTATATCTGGGGAGGACAGGTATTCTTCCATAACAGGCGGAAAATGTCCCGTTTTTTTGTCATACTCAGCAATATACACTCTATCTGCATTAATAGATTGACCAACCAGAGTTATAAGTCTTTGTTTGATTTCATTTTTATCAAGGGTACTTCTTATTGTAGCTATAAAATCCCGCAAAATTCTTTCTCTATCTGCTATTTGTTTTTGTTTTTCAAAAAGTTTTGCTTGATAAAATGCTATCCCTACCTGATCTCCGAGCGTTTTTAAAAACTGTACCCGCTCCTCACTTAAATGAACTTTAGCTTTTGTAAAATGTATGGACAAAACTCCATAAATTTTCTCTCCATAAAATATAGTAATACCAACGCCTGTTTTTAATTGTGCTTCCCTTAACCATTTTTCTGTTGGTGTATTTTGAAGATTATTTTCTTTTATAAATTCATCAATATCTGTAGCTAATATAAGTTTTTTTTGTTTGTGTTCTTTCGCCAAAAATTCAACTTTTGGACCAGAAAAATTAAACCCCACATAACTTACCAGGTCAGGCGAAGATAAATACTCTGAATATTTATCTAAAACGTGAGGTGTATTTGTTTCAGGATTATATTCAACAAAGAAAACTCTATCTGCATTAAGTGACTTACCAATCTTATCCACAAGTAATTTTTTAGTTTCATTAATATCAAAACTACTTCTTATGGTCTGGATAAGATCTCGTAAAAGCCGCTCCCGTTCTGCTGTTTGTTTTAGAGTTTCATACAATTCAGCCTGGGACATGGCCATAGCGGCCTGATTAGCAATTATTTTTGCAAATTCAATATCACCCTCTGTGAAAAAATTAATTTTTTCACATGACTGAACAACCAGCCTTCCTATACGTTTTTCACCATTAACCATGGAAATACAAAAGCCTGATTTTATATCATAAAAATTAAAATGCTTTTCCAGTAGGGAGCCCTGGAGATTATTATTTTTTATGTATTCTTCCACATTATTAATAGATAAATCGCAATCACTCATTAAAACTTTTATAAGTTCAGGAACCTCCTTCTCCGGTTCATGCCCTTTCATGCTTTTTATTTGTTTTGAAGATAAGTACTCTTTTTCTACAGGGAAATACCCTCCTTTTGATTTATCGAAATTAATGATAAAAACCCTATCAGCTTTTAATAATCTCCCAACATTAGTTACTATCTGATTTTCAATTTCATCAATATCCAATGAACTGCTGATTAACTCCGTGATTTTTCTTAAAAAAACTTCTCTTTCAGCTTTTTGCTTTAAATCTTCATAAAGTTGAGCATGATGAAGGCTTATTCCTATCTGGTCAGCTATAGTTTTTAAAAATTTTATATCATCGTCATTTAGATAACGCGGAGCCTTCATATAATGCAGGACTATTGCTCCTAAATAAACCCCTCCATAACATATATTCACTCCATAATCTGACTTTACATTATAATATCTCTTTAATCCTTCCAAAAATTCTTTTTCCGCCGGATTTTCTATAATTTTTTTTTCAAAATCATAGATTATGTTATCTTTTTTTTCTTTTGCAAGTTTTATAATAGGTTCATGAATTTCTTCATCAGGTTTAATCCCAACCACGCTTGATAACTCCGGGGAAGATAAATATTCAGCATATTTATCAGGAGTTACAAACTTATCCTGCTGCACATCAAGTAATGCTATAAAGCACCTATCTGCATTAAAAGCCTGTCCAATCTGGGTAACGATATTTTTTTTAGTCTCATTAACATCAAGGGAACTTCTTATATTTTCTATAATCGTTCTCAGTAAAGTTTCCCTTTGCATTTATTCACCTATCAGGTTTAAAAGATACCTTCCATATTCACTTTTTTGATATTTTTCGGCAAGCATCAAAAGCTGTTCTTTGTTAATATAGCCCATTTTATAAGCAATCTCTTCAGGGCAGGCAACTTTAATTCCCTGGTTTTTTTCAATGGTTTCAATAAACTGTCCGGCCTGCATCAAAGAATCGTGCGTCCCGGTATCCAGCCATGCAAACCCCCTGCCTAAAAGCTGCACATTTAAATCATTCTGCTCGACATAAATTTTATTCAGGTCAGTAATTTCAAGCTCTCCTCTTGGTGAAGATTTAAGGTTTTTTGCATATTCCACAACCTTATTGTCATAAAAATACAAACCTGTAACCGCATAAAATGATTTGGGTTTTTGTGGCTTCTCTTCTATGGAAAGGATTTTCATACTTTCATCAAATTCCACCACCCCAAAACGATTAGGATCTTTAACCCTGTAAGCAAATATAGTTCCGCCTTTTTCTTTTAAAGCAGCATTTTTTAAGATTGAGGAAAAACCCTGCCCATAGAAGATATTGTCACCCAAAATCAGTGCCACGTTATCATTCCCGATAAATTCCTCGCCTATTATAAAGGCCTGGGCAAGCCCATCAGGTGAAGGCTGCACTGCATAGGAAATATTCAAACCTATTTCACTGCCGTCTTTTAATAAATTTTTAAATAAAGGCGTATCCTGCGGGGTTGAAATTATTAATATATCTTTTATTCCTGCAAGCATCAGAACGGATAAAGGATAATAAATCATGGGCTTATCGTACACAGGCAATAACTGTTTTGAAACCGCCTGAGTTACGGGATAAAGCCTTGTTCCGCTTCCACCTGCTAGAATTATTCCTTTCATGTTATAAAACCTCTTCTGCAAAGTTTATAAACTCTTCGGCTTTTTTGATTTGTTCTAAAGCATCATTAGCAGTAAAGCCTGTATCTGTGTCATAATCGCCTGAACTTCTTTTATTAAAAGCATCTGTTAAATTTTTATGATAAATACGAGGAATTTTACCTGTTTTGACAAATTTACTTCCAATATTTGAAATTACAGCAGAATGACTTGAAAAAGTTAAATTTTCACCGAGTAAAAATGCTTCTGAAACATAAAACATTGAATAATATGCCCTTGAAATCGCAAAATCATATAAATTATCTTTAAGTAATAACTTGGCCGCTTTAAGGCTATCTTTTGCTTTTGTAATTAATTCCCACTGTTCAGGGATCATAATACTATGCCCTCTTTTTTTATATTAAGAAAAAGAGGGGTTTTTTTATTAACAAATTTGTCCTCCTGAGCAAAAATACAGGAAATAACTGTATCAAATTTTAATGATAATTCGGAAATTATATCCGAACATTTATTAATTTCTTCCGCAGGATTAATTTTTCCTTTTAAAATAATTATTATATCTATATCTGACCCATCTTCAGCATCGCCCCTTGCCTGAGAACCAAATAATATTATATTTGTTAATTGGGTTTTATATAATGGGACAATTTTATTTTTAAATTCTTTTATTATTTCTTGGATTTTTTCTTTCATAAAAATTATTCTATCATAATTTTTGTAAAGAAATGTTTCAAAAAAGCAATTTCTCAAAATAAAAAGTTTTTATATTATTGGAAGGAAGTTAAGTAAGTACATTATAGTGGTTTGTTTAAAATTTAAATATTGGGAAGGAAGATTGAAATGGCTGGAACAGAAGCTGTAAGATTTGATACTGGTCTGGGAAATGCTCAGGAATATCCCGCAAACATGGCGGAAATAGCTGAGATTGACCCTTATTTTAATGTTTTTAGCGCAGATTTCACAATGCGTAACTGGGATAGCATATTATCCAGCGCATCCGGTAATTACAAACAATATGAATCCAGGGATATAGCTGCCCAGGATGCAGAAAACCTAAAACCTCTTGCTGAAAGCCTACATGAGTGGAGATTACCTATTTTAGGAAAACGATTACCTTTTGTTGAATCTGAGAGAGTATCGAGGATCCTTGGCAATCAAGACACAATATCTGGAGAAAACAAAACCATGGCGCTTTACCAGGTATATTGCGCCGAATATGGCGGGTTAAAAAATCCTAATAACCCTGTTAGTTTTGACAACTTAAAAGACCCTGAATTGCTAATTGATCAAAGTAGAGGCTTATTCTCATTTCTTGGATTCAACAAGGAAACTCAAGAACTCAATCAGCTAAAAGAAGCTGCCATTAAAGCCCACAACCCTGAACTGTCAGCCATGCTCTTAAAGCAAGCCGGAAGTGGTTTGGGCACTGAAGAAAAAGTTATTGATTCCATGCTTGTTGACTCAAAAAAACATATGAAAGAAGGCGAATATAACCGATACATTGTAGATACAGCCAAAGCCTTTAAAAAAATATATGGTGAATCACTTGATAATTATATAAAGTCTGAATATTCGTTTGGCGAGGAAAGCCGTCTTTTAGACGTCCTGGATCATGCAAGACAAAGAACAAATGATACAAATACCGGAATGTTCGGGATGATGTATAACTAGACTACTCGCTCTCGTCTTCACCCTTACCTGATAACTTAGTAATGCCTCTTTTACTTGTGCTCATAAATTCAATCAGATGATCAATATATCTGCTGGACGGCAGTTCCTTTCTTATCCTTTCCACAGCCTGCTGGGTATTTAACTCAGAAAACCATAAAAGGTTAAAGGCTTTTTTAATGAGGGTTCTCTCATCTTGAGACAGCCCTCTTCTCTTTAATCCTACTGTGTTAATCCCGACTACACGACCCGGCCTGCCATCAATCTTTGCATAAGGAGGAAGATCCAGTCTTGTGCCGGTAAAGCCGCCAACTATGGTCATTTCCCCAACCCTGACGAACTGGTGCATTACCACAGCCCCGCCAATAAATACATAATCCCCAACCTGTATATGTCCTGCCAACAGGGCATTATTTGCGATTATGACGTTATTGCCGACTTTGCAATTGTGGGCAATATGCGCGCCAGTCATTATGAAACAGTCATTTCCCAGCTCGGTTGTATTTCCCTCTCCTGAAGCTCTATTTATAGTAACGTTTTCCCGAATCTTACAGTTATTGCCTATAATTACCTTTGTTGATTCATTTTTATATGACAAGTCCTGCGGAGGCGTACCAATTACCGCACTCGGGGAAATTACGCAATTTTCGCCTATTTCGCAGTGTTCGAGGTATGTGTGGGGAAATATTTCACAGTTTGCCCCAATTTTTACCTCCGGCCCAATAACCGCATAAGGGTGTATTTTTACTGTCTCATGTATTGATTCCTGTATCATAAAATATCCTTTACTGAATAGCGCACATTAACTCGGCTTCGACTGCCAGTTCTCCGTCAACTGTAGCTGTGCATTTAGTTTTTGCGATAGGCCCTTTAAGTTTAATTATTTCTGAATGAAATTCCAGCTTATCGCCAGGCCTTACAACTTTTTTAAACCTTACACCGTCAATCCCTGCAAATAAAGCCAGTTTTCCGGCATACTGCGGCATTGTCATAACCATACCTGCGCTGATCTGAGCAAGCGCTTCCACCATTAACACTCCGGGAAATATCGGGTTGCCCGGGAAATGCCCCTGGAATAGCGCTTCGTTCATGGTGATATTTTTAAAACCTTTGACGTATTTACCCGGAACGCATTCTGTAATTCTATCAACGAGTAAAAACGGATATCTATGAGGAATTAACTTCATTATTTCCATAATATCCATTTTTAAAGGTGCTGCTGTATCTGTCATTGTGCTTCACTCCTTATATCGTATTTTCTTTTATGTTATTACAAAAATTCGGAATTGTCATTGCGAGGAGGATTTGCGAAGCAAATCCGACGTGGCAATCTGGCAAGCATGGAATAAAGACAATCACGTCACCCTGAACTTGTTTCAGGGTCTATCCAATGTGGAATAAACCCTACAAACGCAGCACTGTCATTGCGAGGAGCGTAGCGACGAAGCAATCCATCATCCAGCGTGGCTTATAAGCCTGCCCTGCTGCCTCCGTCACTCGGAACCTAACTGTCACCCTGAACTTGTTTCAGGGTCTTATTAATGTTGATTGTAGTTACTTTGCTAGAATACCAATTTTTCCAAGCCCCATTTTTTTTATTTCAAGTTTTACCTCTTCTAAATTATTAAAAACTTTTATCGGCATTTTTGCCCAATGATCCGAAGCAAAATCCTCTATTGTCTGATAGTTATACATACTTTTAAATAATTTATATAATTCATAAGATAAATTATCTTTAAGCGTAAAGTAAAATTCTTTTTCAAAGAAATATCTAGCTTCAGCTAATTCTCTTCTCTTGTCTGGGAAAAGCTCACTAACATAAGATCTTGAAGAAATGAAGGAAGGGAAAAAGCATCTTTCTTTGTCAAGAGATACAAATGAATATTCACACAATACAGTATTAAAATAAGATAAATTCACACTGTATAAAATAGCAGGTTTTTGAAAGTTATATCCATACCAACAAGAAGCTTCATGATCCTGACAATCTTCTTCAGTATAACGTTCAATTGTAAATTCAGGAAACTGTTCAAAATAGTATTTTGACTTATCAAGGGAAGTTGGCTGTTTTAACCATTTATCGTGTTCTTGAAGATAAATTTTAAATCGTTCATGTGGTGTTAAATCTAATTTAAAATGCTCTCTCCACATATTATAAATTTTTAATGGCTCTGCTGTGTTATCAATAGGCGTGTTATTATCTCCATCTCTGGTATATATAACTCCAGCTCGAACTGTTTTTTTCCCTTCTCGTTTATCTTTCAGTAAAAAATAAGGTCTGTTTTTTTTATTTTTTATTGTTAATAAATCAATTTGATGTTTATCAAGTTCAACTGTATCTAGCATAATTGTAGGTAAATTATTAAAAAATGATGACCTTAAACTATTTATATAATTTTGAAGATTTTTTCTATTATCATCTTTTTCAACTCCAATTATTTTTTTTGTATTATTTTCAATTCCAAAAATTATATATCTATCCCCAATATGTTCGGCATTTGCCATACATAAAACATCAAGTACAAAATCAGCATTATTTTTATAATGTTCCTGTTTAAAATCTAAAAATTCTTGCTCTACTTCTTTCAATAAGGAATTTATCTTACGAAGTATGTCACTCATTTATTTACTCCTCTCTTGAAGATGCTGAAACAAGTATAGCATGACAGTTTTTACATTTTGATCAGCCCCCACAATAAAACCCCTCCCCCCTTTAAAAACCCCCAACCCTATGCTATAATTGAAATAACAGAACGAACCTTGACAAAAACATAGAATTTCGAATTATCAGAAACAAAAAATGAAAAAAATTAAAAAACTGTTGCATTTTGTTGCATTTTGTCTCAAATAACCCAATTGATTTCGGATAATCCAAAATCAACAAAGTTTTTCTTAATATTACTGCGATACCAGTCGCGCAAACTCCACATGCGCCTTATGCCCGGCATTATAGGCAATAATATGCACCTTAAACCCAAGCGGGTTCATCCCTGTTAAGTATAAATCCCCGATTAAATCAAGTATCTTATGCTTTACAGGCTCAAACTCCGACCTTAATGCTGTTGTATAACCATCTTCTGTAAGACCAACCGTATTCTCCTGCGTTACACCCAACGCCATCCCCGCCTGCTGGAATCTTTCCAAATCCTTTAAATATCCAAACGTCCTCGCCTCAATTATCTGAGTTTTATCCTGACTTAGATCAAACGATACCCACCTGTTTTTCAGCTCTGGATGGTCGAAATTTACACAGTAGGTAATCTTAAGCTCATTTGCAGGCATAAGCATCACATTGTTGCTGGCTAAAGGTTTTTCAAAAGTAGTTTCTTCGATGTTTTCAGCATTTGGAAGTATTTTATACCATTCAGCCGCACTGCCATCAAGTATTGGCAGTTCAAACGAGCTAAGGCATACATCCAGGCTGTCAATCCCGGCAAATGCGCAGGCCGCCATAAAATGCTCAACCAATACAACTTTTAATCCTTCGCTGTTGCCAAGCACTACACAATTATCAGTAGAAACAACATTTTCAGCACAGGCGATAATTGGCGTTTTGCTGTTTGACAAATAAAATCTTATGCCCTTTTCTTCTGAAGGAAAAAGATTCACGCTGCATTCACGCCCGCTCATCAAGCCTTTGCCGGATATGGTTATTTCTTTACCTGTTGTTTGCATTTTTAAGCTCTTCAATTTCTTTTCTCAGGTTTTTAATTTCGTCTGAAAGCCTTGTTGCATCTTTTAAGCCCTTTAACTGTTTGACGAATTCCTTTCTGTGAACAGCAGGCGAACCTATTACAATACTTTTTTCAGGGAAGTTCTTGGTGACTCCCGATTTTCCCATAACAATCGAATCTGCACCAATTGATACGTGATCTGCAACACCGGCCTGGCCAGCTAATACAACCCTGTCACCAATTACAACGCTTCCTGATACACCTACTTGTGATACTATCAGGCATCCTTCGCCGATTTTACAGTTATGGCCTATCATTACCAGATCATCTATTTTTGTACCCTTACCTATAACTGTGTTTTCAATTGTTCCGCTGTCGATACACGCATTCGCGCCTATTTCCACATCATCGCAAATTGTAACAGAACCTAAAGACGGTATTTTGTAGATTTTCTGCTGACTAAAGTCACCTTCTACCTTGCCTTGCTGCTTTGCTGTTTCTATATTGCCCGCAGTTTCTGTAACAAAGCTGAACCCATCCGCAGCAATACTTGCCCCGTGGTTCATTACCACGTTGTTACCTATTTTCGCATAATCCCCGATATTAACGCCCGGGTGGAAAAGACAGTTTTTGCCGATTTCAACAAACTTACCTACATAAGTATTGGGAAGGAATTTAGTGTTATCACCGATTACACTTCCTCTTCCAATAACTACATTAGCGCCAATAGACACATTTGCGCCGATTTGCGCAGTTGGGTCAATTACTGCTGTAGGATGAACGCCGACAGGCGCATCCACAGGAATATAAAATAAATGGATAAGTTTCATCATTGCCAATCTAGGCCTCTCCACCTCAATTGTGGAAATGGTTTCGATTGAAACACCCAGCGGCACAAGCGCAGCCCTGGCCTGTGATTCAGAAAGGTTAGCGATTTCATCTTCTGACAGCGCCAGCGCGAGAGTATCAGCGTCAGCCAGTTTTGGGGGCGCTATTTTTTTGATGACAATATCCTCTCCCACACAATTCAGGATTCCGCCAATAATGTGGTTGATTTCAGATAATTTATAAGATTTAGTTTCGTGTAAAATCGTGTTATTCATATGAAGCCCCCGTTTATAATTTCTCATTTTGTTTAATTTTATTATAAAAAACGGGAAATATAAACAGAGGCAATATTAAAAATATTCTAGCGGCCTGTCACTTGTTTAATAAAGTTAAAAATATCTTCTTTCATTTTATCACTTGCAAAGCGATGAGTGCCATCTTCTACTATATGCAATTGTGTTAATTTAGGGTTCGGACTTGCTTTAGCAAGATCTTCGGCCATTTTATAAGGTATGACCTCGTCTGCTTTTGAATGAAAAATTCCAATTTGGGTATCTTTACCTAGTTTACTTATATTTTTTTCAGGGTTTAAGTTAAGGAAGGGTGACTTTCTTACTATAGCTATTTTAAGCCTATCCAGTAAAGGTATTGGCTTAGGAACCTGCCCTATTGCCTGTAAAAACTTTAAATAATCAGGCATGAGTTTGTTGTAAGTACTATATGTGCTATGTGCAATTAAACTTTTATTAGCGACTTTTGTTGCGGGCACTCCGCCCAACGATAATCCCCATGATATTATATTTTGCGGCGGAACACCCTTTTCTTTTAAGAAACGAACAGTTGCCCGTGCATCTTCATAAATTCCTTTTTCACTTGGAATACCTTTATTTCCGCCAAAACCTCTATAACATGGCATTACCGTTCCTATTCCCAGTTTATCTTTTATTTTTACAAGATCTTCTACAATATCATGTAATAAATAAGGAGGTGAAGCATTTCCATGGAAAAAAGCTATAGCAAATGGGTTTTTAGTCTTTGCAGGTGGTATGTAATACGAGTGGTTAAGATCGATTCCATCCGCTGTTTTTATAGAAAGTTCTTGCACTTTTCCAATAAGTTTTTCCCCTAAAGGTGCAATGGCGACTTCATTATTAGGCCTAAAAACAAAGCCTCTTTTAAACTCTCTTAGCTTTGAGGGTGAAAATTCCCTAAGTGCTTTCCCTAAACCAGATACTGCTAACCTCATAAATATATCCCTTTCATTTTTTATTTACCTATTTATATAAATCCGGTAAATAAAAAAATTAACTATAAAAAAATAAAAATTTAAAATTTTTAACAAATCTTCACAGTGCTGATACTATCTGCCAGCTTTATGGCCTCAACCATACTCTGAAAATCAGCTATGTTTTTCCCTGCAATGTCATAAGCCGTTCCATGACTGGGGGAGGTTCTTATTACAGGCAGGTTTATAGTCATATTAACAGCAGTATCCATAGCCAGCATTTTAACCGGAATCAATCCCTGATCGTGATAACAGGCAACATACGCATCATATGGCAATTTTTCCCCATTGAAAGAAGCTTTTGCTGCTTTTGCCCATAAGGTATCGGATGGAAAAGGCCCTTCCACATTAATAGAATATTTTTCCACCAATTGTTTTACTGCAGGAGTAAGAAAATACTCCTCTTCCAATCCAAAAATCCCATCCTCTCCCGCATGAGGATTTAATGCGCAAAGGGCTATTTTAGGATTTTTGATATTAAAATCGTTTTCAAGCGACTGTACAAGAGTAATTATAGAAGCCAAAATCTTTTCTGTTTTCAAACTATGTGACACTTCTGCAAGCTTTACATGCCTGGTCAAAAGTAATACTCTTAAATCTCCGGCTACAAACAGCATTTCAGCATTTTTTGGTTTTAATAATTTTTTTAATACTTCAGTTTGTCCGGAAAAATTATACCCGGCCATGTTGATGGATTTTTTTGAAACCGGAGCGGTAACTATAGCCCTCGCAATATCATCTTTTGCCAGCTCGCAACATTTTATAAGAGAAAGCATTGAATGTTTACCATTTTCAGGTGTCGGCTCTCCTGGTTTTAATTTTGAAAAATCAAATGGAATATCAATAATTTCAAAATTTTTAGGTACAGGCAAATCAAGTTCATAAGCTGTTTTATAGAAGACTTCACTACTGCCTACAACTACAACATTACCGGGGTCAAAAAAATTTAGCGCCTTTAAAACTATTTCCGGGCCTATGCCTCCTACATCTCCGAGTGTTATTAAGATTTTTTTAGTGGTTGTCATTATGCTGTCTAAAATACTTTACTATATTTACCAGTGTGTTAGGTGTACCAAAATTCCCCGACTTAGTAACAATCCACTGGGCTTCATGATCAAGACACACGGGAATTGTGGGCTCCACCTCGTCAATAAGCTGCAAGTGCGTACTTCCTATTGCATTACAGCACCTGTAAGAAGTTTCCCCGCCTACGGATACAAATATTAAGTTCTCTTTTTTTACTATTTTTTTACACAATGAAGCGAGAAAGTTCATTAATAGTTCCGAAACATGTTCCGGCTCATTTTCATCGCCCGGGAAATGCACAGCAACTACCTGTTCTGTTTCCAGATGTTCTTTTATTCTATTAATCAGATCATCACCAGGCTCTTTAACAATATCTTTTGAAGTAAGCTCGACGGTGTATGAATCAAATTCATCAAATTCTGCCAATTTCTTAATCTGGGTTTTTGATAAAGGTGTTTTGCTGCCGGAAACTATAAAAACAGGCAAATCAGGTATAACCTTTGTTATGTGCTGATATTTTGTATCAGGCAGCCAGCAATTGGTTAAAACCTGCGCCAATCCCGCAGAACCGCATGGCAGAAGATTGCAATTGCTTTTTTCTATAGCCAGCGCAATTTGTTCCATATCTATTGTAGTTACAGCATCTATTACTATTAATTTTTTATTTTCCTTAACAAGCCGCTGTATCTCGAATAAAATAGGCCCAGCCCCTTTCATTACAGTCATAAGAGGAATATGCGCCACTATTTCAGGATGCTCCACCTGCTGTTGCAATAATGTAGGAATATGTGACTGATAAACCGGAAAAACAGGGTCTCTGGCCACTTCCGTTCTTTCCAAGGGCATGCCTTTTAAAAGATGATAACCTCCAACAGTTGTTCTTCCTTCAGCCGGAAAAGCAGGGACAATAACAGCAGCATCGGCGCCCGTAACTTCAAGTACAGCCAGGGATTCGGATGCAATGTTACCTCTAAGTGTAGAATCAATTTTTTTATAAATATATTCTACATTCAAGTTTTCTATAAGGGCTTTCGTAGCTCTTTTTACTATTTCCCCACCCTGTTCGCATGGTTTATTCCGTGTTTCAGTGCTTATTGCCCATGCCTGGGTATTTATCTTACTCGGCGGGGCGGCTGAATAATCAAGAAGAATCTGGGTATTACATCCTTTTAAATGGAATTGCAAAGATGTATCATTTGCTCCTGTCAGATCATCAGCGATTATACCTATAATATTACTTTTTAAAGTCAAGTCCAGCTACTCCTCATGAAGTTTTCAGCATTATTCAGCGGGCATATCTGCTTTGCTGCCTAACAAGCGCATATTTGTGCCTTTAATCAGGAAAGCTTCCCTTTTATTTCCATCAGCGTCTGTCCATTGATTTATATCAATTCTTCCTTCGACAGCTACAAGCTTGCCTTTTTTCAGATATTCGCCGGCCACTTCAGCCTGCTTATCCCATAATTCAACCCTGTACCAATCGGTTTTTTTGCCGCTTTTGCTCCATCTGTCCACAGCAATCGAAAAGGAAGTTTTTACTTTTCCTGTCTCAAAGTATTTCATTTCAGGGTCCTGACCTGTCCTACCCACTATAACAGCTGAATTTATCATTAATTAATGCCTCTTTTTCTGTATCGATAAAATATTATACCAAAAAGAAAAAATGTTATAAAATATAATAATGTGCAAAACATATTTCAAACAAAGAAATTGCCTAAAAGCCTTTACCATAGCGGAACTGCTTATTGTGATAGGAATCCTTGGAGTTATAGCTGCTCTTACTATTCCTAGCCTTATACAGAGCTATGACCAAAAGCAATTAAATACCCGCTGGAAAAAGGAATTTAATGTAGCAACCAATGCTGTTAAAAAGATATGCGTAAACAAGGATTTTATTGATTTCACCGATGAAACCACAATGAGAAATGATTTTAAAACGGTAATGACCTTTTTTACAGAAGGTACCTGGGCTTCGCAGTCAGGACTGACTTATGATTTTTATGGAGGAGCTGCAGGAACAAATACTGCAGGCTGGGGAGAAACTTCAGCATTAATGATGGACGGCAGCCTTTGGAGGTTTAATGTTATATCTCCTACCTGCACTGGAACCGTAGGCACCTTAAATAACATAATATGCGCAGAATTAACTATAGATGTAAATAACACAAAAGAACCTAATGAGTACGGAAAAGATCTGTATTTTCTACATATAATAAAGGTTAACAGCGACTATGCGGTTTATCCTTATGGCAGCCTGAACGATGGTCAGTCCTGTGCTACAGACTCAGGCGCAGAGGCAACAAGCAGAGGTTGTTCAGCCTTTTTCCTTATATATGGCCCAGAAGTCACTCCTCCGTAGAATACATTCAATGAAAGACCGGATTATATTTGCTATAGAAACAAGCTGCGATGAAACCGCAGCCGCTGTAGTGCTTAATGGCAGAAAAGTTCTATCCAATGTAGTGGCTTCACAAATAGATATCCACAAAAAATACGGCGGAGTAATACCTGAAATTGCAGCAAGAAAGCATCTTGAATCCATAAATATTGTGATAGAAGAGGCCCGCGAAAAAGCTGGCATCGAAATGAAAGATGTAACAGCGTTTGCAGGGACAGCAGGGCCAGGGCTTGTGGGTGCTTTACTGGTAGGGCTTAATGCCGCAAAGGCTTTGAGCCTTGTATATGATAAACCATTTATCGGAGTAAATCATTTAAATGCTCATGTTTGCGCGAACTATTTGGAAAGTTCTTTCGAGCCACCCTTTATTTGCTTATTGATAAGCGGAGGACATACCCAACTTATCAGGGTCAACTCATACACGGACCAGCAAATACTGGGGGAAACCCGTGACGATGCAGTAGGCGAAGCATACGATAAAGTAGCAAGACTTCTGGGACTGCCTTATCCTGGAGGGCCTGCACTTGATAAGCTCGCACAAACAGGGAACAAAGAAAGCTTTAAATTCCCTGAAGCAAATGTTAGCGGTTATGACTTTAGCTTTAGCGGGCTTAAAACTGCAGTAATGCGAACCTGTAAAACTTATACAGAACAGGATTTACCAAAGGCCGACATAGCCGCAAGTTTTCAGGAAATTGTAAGCTCAACTCTGCTAAAAAAGACTTTAAAAGCAGCGAATGAGAATAATATTAAGAAAATCGCCCTGGCAGGCGGAGTTGCAGCTAATTCCGAGATAAGGAAAAAATTCTTTGCTCAGGAAAATAACGGTTTTACAGTTCATGCACCGGAATTTAAATATTGCACAGATAACGCTGCTATGGTAGCCAGTGCGGCGTATTTCGGCTCAAATATTACGCATGAGCTCAATGTAGAGGTTTTTTCAAGAAAGAAATGAAAAATTTTTAATTATCGTTTTCTTCCGCTCCTGGTTCGTCCAGGTTTATATCCTCTTTCATAAGTTTTTTAAAGTCAGACGGTTTTATATTATTCAAAAATTTTTTGAAATCTTCAGATTCTTGCTGATCTCTTTCCATATCCGTAGAAATAGTGCCATCCATCACCACATTTGGCGTTACAAAAATCGGGGCCCGATTTTTTAAAGCCAGCGTTATGGCATCAGACGGTCTTGAATCAATTTCATAATCCTTGCCATTTTTATCAGTTAAAAATATTGTTGCATAATAGGTATTCTCATTGAGATCATTTATTTCAATCTTTTTAATTTTGCAAGACACAGTATCCAAAATACTATTAATAAGGTCATGTGTCATTGGTCGAGGAGTTTCAATATTTTCAAGAATCTTTATTATAGCGCTTGCCTCTGCCTGGCCAATCCATATAGGCAGCGCCTTTCTATTCTCCTGGTCATTTAAGATGATTATAGGAGACCCAGATCTCGTATCTATAGCTATTCCCATTATAAACATTTCAATCATATTAATTATATTTTCACACAAATTACTGATAAAAAAAAGCCGCCTTGTGGAGCGGCAACTAGACTCGGGGAGGAGGTTTTGGTATGGTCTTAAAATGGCCTTACATTATTAGTATTCGGAAATTTTTCATCAAACTTTAGGAAAAATTATATATTTTTTCCTAATTATTAAGAAATATTAAAACAAATTGTTAAATCAATCACTTTGTAGCACAACCCTACCCCAAATTGTCATTCTGAGGAGGGCAAAACAATTAATTATCTAAAGATTTAAGATAATTAATTGTTTTTTGCCCGACGTGAGAATCTATATAAGTGGGCTGAAAGCCCACAGTTTATAAGCCACGCTGGATAGATTCTTCGGGCTTAGCCCTCAGAATGACGATTTTACACAAAAAAAAGCCGCCTTGTGGAGCGGCAACTAGACTCGGGGAGGAGGTTTTAGTATGGTCTTAAAATGGCCTTACTAATTAATATATTCGGCAGGTTTTTCCGAAACTTTAATAAATTAATAAAATTTCTTATAAATCATACAAATATATGAGTAAAGGGACACTGTAGAAACTGTAGAGTGCATAAATGCACCTTATTATTGTAGGGGCAGGCATATAATCCATATTTATATTAAACCTTAATGAAATACATGGATATATATGTTATAATATATTTATATCTTTACTTAATTACACACCATAGAAGGGCTGAAGGGAAATATGGCAATGAGCTTGAATCAAATGTTGAACAGGAAAAGAATTGAAAGACTGGAAATGGAGCAAAAAAAGTCCAATACTGGTAAAAAAATTTTTTCATATAGGTAAAAAAAAGTCCAAAAAAGTCTAAAAAATGTTTACTTTATCTTAAAAATGCTTTTTCTGGTAAAAAATTTTTGTTCTGAATATACTGTAACTATGATTAAACATATAAGAAACTTCTGTATAATAGCCCACATAGATCACGGCAAATCTACACTGGCAGACCGCCTGCTGGAAAGAACCGGCACAATATCGGAAAGAGAAATGCAGGCCCAGCTTCTCGATACAATGGATATTGAAAGAGAAAGAGGCATTACAATAAAACTCCAGGCCGCAAGGATGAACTATAAGGCCCAAGACGGGAATGAATACGTGCTTAACCTTATAGACACGCCGGGACACGTGGATTTTAGCTATGAAGTATCACGAAGCCTCGCCGCCTGTGAAGGTGCGCTGCTTGTGGTTGACGCAACTCAGGGTGTGGAAGCACAAACAATGGCAAACGTTTATCTTGCAATTGAACAAAACCTGGAAATCATCCCTGTTATTAATAAAATTGACCTGCCAAGCGCAGACCCCGAAAGGGTAAGACACGAAATAGAAGAAATTCTCGGGCTTGACGCCTCAAATGCCGTGCTAGCCAGTGCAAAGTCCGGTATAGGCATTGAGGAAGTTTTAGAAGCAGTTGTTAAATACGTTCCCCCGCCCGAAGATACAACAGATAAACCACTCAGAGCCCTTGTGTTTGATAGTTATTATGACCCATACCTTGGCACAATTGTTTATTTTAAGGTAATGGACGGAAACGTAAAAAACGGTGACCGCATAAGATTCATGGCCAATAAAAAGGACTACGATGCTACAGAACTTGGCTATATGCGGCCATTTAGAACTCCGATCAAGAAAATAAAAACCGGCGAGGTAGGTTACCTTGCAGCATCCATAAAAGAAGTATGCCAGTTCGTAGGTGACACCATTACGCTGGTCGAAAACCCGGCTAAAGAATCCCTGCCTGGCTATAAAAAAGCCGTACCAATGGTATTTTGCGGTATGTACCCGGTTGATAATGACCAGTACCACGAACTTAAAGATGCTCTGGAAAAGCTTAAACTCAACGATTCAAGCATAGTGTTTGAGCCAGAAACATCATCAGCTCTTGGTTTTGGGTTCCGATGCGGGTTCCTCGGCCTTCTTCATATGGAAATTGCACAGGAAAGACTGGAAAGGGAGTACGATTTATCCCTTGTTACAACAGCGCCCAGCGTTGTTTACCACGTCGCAAAAACAGACGGGGAGGTCATTAACGTTGACAACCCGGCAAATCTTCCTGCGCCACAATATCTTGATTATATTGAAGAACCCTACGTGCGGGTAAATATTATTACTCCGAACGATTATGTAGGTACCCTGATGGAGCTTTCCCAGAACAAAAGGGGCATCTTCAAGAATATGAAGTACATTGACGACAAAAGAGTTGACCTTGAATATGAGATCCCGCTCAACGAGCTGATAACAGATTTTTATGACCAGCTAAAATCCCGCTCAAAAGGCTATGCAAGCATGGACTATGAATTCAGCGAATACAAGCGTTCTGACCTTGTGAAACTTGATATATTCCTTGCCAACGACGTCGTGGATGCGTTAAGCATAATAGTCCACAGGGATAACTCTTTTTCTATCGGGCAAAAGCTTGCGAGCAAGCTCAAGGAAATAATTCCCCGGCAGATGTTCGAGGTTCCCATACAGGCAGCTATTGGAGGGCGTATTATAGCAAGGACAAATGTAAAAGCAATGCGAAAAAATGTTCTTGATAAGTGCTACGGGGGCGATATCTCAAGGAAAAGAAAGCTGCTGGAAAAACAAAAAGCCGGTAAAAAGCGCATGAAGTCGGTAGGAAAAGTAGAAGTCCCGCAGGAAGCGTTCATGGCAGTATTAAGTTTGGAAGAATGATCACTAATATAAAAGAAAAAATCTACAATAATGAAAGATTAACCAGGGAAAACGGACTCGAGCTGTATAAATCCAATGATTTATTGACTCTTGGCCAGCTTGCCAGCTATAAAAACCCGAGTAAAAACGTGTACTGGATAAATAACCACCATTTTAACGTCACAAATATCTGCGAAGGCACGTGCAAATTCTGCGCCTACAGACGCAAAGAGGGGCAGGACGGGGCGTTCATTTACCATATAGATAAGGCTGTTGAGTATCTCAATAAAATTAACAAAAATGTCAAGGAAATCCATATTGTTTCCGCCTTAAATCCAGACTGTAACCTGGACTTTTACAAAAAATTGCTTGAAGCAAGCAGAAGAATCCTTCCAAATACCCATATACAGGCATTCACAGCCGTGGAAATTGATTACCTGGCGAAACTTGAAAATATAAGCGCCGAAGAAGTCCTAAAAGAATTGATTTCAAGCGGGCTGGGATCATTACCCGGCGGCGGCGCAGAGATTTTTGCGGAAAATATAAGGCAAAAAGTCTGTCCTGAGAAAATTTCCGGTAAAAGATGGCTGAAAATAATGGAAATTGCGCATAAACTCGGCTTAAAAAGCAATGTAACGATGCTGACCGGCATAGGCGAAACACCCAAGGACAAAATCGACCATATGCTTGCAGTAAGGGACTTGCAGAATAAGACAAAAGGATTCATGTCGTTTATTCCGCTATTCTGTCATTATGAAAATACTGAAGTATCTTCAAAAAATAAGCCAACAGGCGTAGAAATCCTTAAAGAATTTGCAATAGCACGCCTCATGCTGGATAACGTCCCTCATATTAAAGCATTCCGTATACAAACAGGCACTAAACTGGCACAAATAAGTCTGAGTTTTGGCGTAGATGACCTGGACGGAACTGTAATGGAAGAAAAAATTACACGTTTTGCCGGCTCAAAAGACCCTGATGCACTGATGAAAGAGGAGATCGAACATCTAATAACACGAGCAGGCAAGATTCCCTTTGAACGTGATACTGTTTATAACGTTGTTTCATAAAAAAAGCTATCCTTTTGGGATAGCCTTTTTGTGTATGCGGTAGTTGATTATGCTGCTTCTTTTTCTGTATCTGTTGCTCCTTTTAATTTTTTTGCGTCGTCTGCTAGTTTGTCTATTGATGTATCTTCTTGTCCTTTTTTAGCGGTTGCTTTATCTTCTTTTTTGTCTGCTTTTTTATCATCTACTTTATCTTCTGTTTTGTTAGCTGCTTCTTCGCTATCTACTCCGAGTAGTTGTGCTAATAACTGAAGAACTTGTTGGATAATTTCGAGTGCTTGTGATTTAATGTCGTCGCCTGCTTCTGGGTCTTCAGCTGCTTCTGCTGCGTCGTCCATTGCCTGTTCTGCTTTGCCTTTTTCTCCGGCTTTTTCTGATTTACCAGCTTGTTTTGCTTCGCCACCTTTTTCTGATTTTTCAGCTTTTCCGCCTTCTTCTGATTTTTGTTCAGCTTTGCCGCCTTCGTCTGATTTTTGTGCTGCACCAGCTTCTTCTTCTTTTTGTGCTGCGTCGCCAGCTGCTTGTTGTGCTGCTTTAGCGCCTTCTTCACCACCTGCTTCACCTGCTGCTGCTGCGCCTTCTGCCTGGTTAGCTGCTGCTGCTGGGTCTTCACCCTGCCCGATAAGGTTTTGTACTAATGTTGTTATTAATTGAACTAATCCCTGAATGGCCTGTGCCATTGCTTGCATTGCCTGACCTTGGTCTGCTCCTGGAGGTAATGGTTGTCCGTTAGCTAATGCTTGTCCTTGAGCGTTAGGGTCTGCTGGAGTTGCTGCGTTTGCGTTTGCATCCTGGGCGAAAATACTTTTGTCTGCTGCTGCTGTAGTTTGTGCTGGGGCTTGTTGTGCTGTGTTAATGTTGGAACCGATTGCGCCCATTTGATTTGCTGTCTGTAATTTAACCATTTGCATTTGCATAGGGGAATCTCCTTTTTAATAACTAAAAACTAAATAAGATTTAAATTTTGGAACTTTTGGAACTTTGGATTTATATTATTTTAAAAACATAAACCAATATACAATTGCTATACTTTTTGCCGAAAAACGCAATATTAATGATGTCTTAACATTTCAAAGACCTTTATTGCAACAAAAAATGCCCGTAAGTAGGCATCTAACAAGACTTTTAACCAGCAAGTTGTATTTAATAGTTTCCCATGATAACATATAAGATACTTTATTATGTTTAAGTATAAACCTCAGTTGAAAGGAGGTTAGGAATAGTTGGCTGAAATCGAAATAGGACAAAACGAAAGTATAGAAAGCGCGCTTAAGCGTTTCAAAAAGAAAATACAAAAAGCTGGTATCTTATCTGAAATCAAAAAAAGAGAAAGATACGAGAAGCCTAGCGTAAAAAGAAGACGCAAGTCTGAAGCAGCACGTAAACGTCGCACTTAATATACTATATAAATTTGATTTTTTAAGAGGGGTAAACTACGTTTATCCCTCTTAAAGCTATATAAGTTCAAATATTTTTAAGTATAAGAAAACGGAGGCAATTATTAAAATTACTCCGCTAAATTTATTTACCAAATGTGAATAGCTTCTGATTACGGATAATTTCTTGAAAAAAGAAGCAAATAGCCCTACAAACAGAATTATTACGCTTTGTCCAAGCGCATAAAAGAAAAGCATCAATGCTCCCTGCATAAGGTTAGCCTTCAAAGAGGCATAAGCCATAATTCCTGCCAGTATTGGGGTTGCACATGGCGTGGATGCCAGCGCAAACGCCCCACCCAGCATAATTGGGTATAAAACAAGATTATTATTTTTATTTTTGGGCATCTGGCTTATTATAACCGGCATGGGGATTTCAATTACTTCAAGCAAAGTTAACCCCATAACCAAAATCACTGACGCCAACGCTATTCCCAAAAAAGGATTTGTATGGAACCCGAGGGCCTGTCCGGTAAAAGCTGCTACTATCCCAAGGACAGTGAGTACAATTGATAAACCCATAATGAAAAAAATCAATTGTATAACTGTTTTTTTAGTAGTATTTTCAGCATACCCGCCTATATAGCCTACTATTATGGGCAAAATCCCTAACGTGCATGGTGAAATCGAGCTTATAATCCCTCCTGCAAATACTGCCGGAAAAATCCAGACTGAAAATTGATTAATATTGTTTAAATCCATTATTTAATCCTATCGAGGCATTCTCTTAATTGTTGCTGTGCCATGTAACCCTGTTCTCTATTTATCATATTTCCGTTTTTATCAAGGAAAACCAATGTAGGAACAACATCAACATTATATTTTGTAATTAACTGATCCACAGCAGGTGTTCTTTTACTGACATCTATTTTTTCAAAAATTATCGTATTTTTATATTCCGCGGCGGTTTTTAAAGGTGCCAGTTCTTTTTCAATCCTATTACAGTCGTAACACATAGGCGAGGTGAACTGTAAGAGTTTTGCTTTACCTGGAGTTGCGCTCACAGCGGCAAAATCATTTCCTGAAGGCATCTTAAAAAAGAAATATAATGCCAGGGGAATAACAAAAATAGCTAGAATGACTATCAGACTTGATTTTTTCATAATTTACTTAAACCTCCTATAACTTTATTTTAATCTTATTATTTTAATTCGACAAATCAGGTTTTTTTATTGCCGGGGAGGGGAGGTATATTTTAGACTTTTTTGGACTTTTTTTTACCTACACGAAAAAATTTTTTCTCTCTGTCATTGCGAGGCGCTAACGCGCAATCATTTGTAATACCTTACTTTGATCTAGTACCTAGGTTTCCGGCGTTA